>Ga0209692_10000137_pt1 | contig 242780 bp, 153 predicted proteins | sample tdDd472_FD_187129 | JGI IMG/M metagenome (GOLD analysis project Ga0209692, IMG submission 187129) | Marine sediment microbial communities from the Atlantic coast under amendment with organic carbon and nitrate - tdDd47.2 (SPAdes)... | ecosystem: Environmental > Aquatic > Marine > Coastal >... | reverse complement strand
TACGTTGTCGGTTTGGAGAAGTCGGGGCCCCTCTTCCGCCTCCGCCTCCTCTTCCGCCTCCGCCTCGGAGGACTCTGCCCCGACCTCCCTGGATGTCCTTCGACCCACACATGAGTCAGGAGACCCATATTTTCCAGCTACGCCGCGGTCGCCTACCTCTGACGCGCCGGGGTCGCCTTCCGCCCCCCGCATCCGCGCCGCTCACGCTCCCCGCATCCGCGCCGCTCACGCCCCGCATTCGCGCTGCTCACGCCCCGCACCTGCATCCGCGCCGCTCACACTCCCGCGCGTCGTTCGCGCTCACGCACCGCTCATCCGCGCTGGCGGAAAAGTATTAGAAGATGGGGTCTGACCCCGCGATCTCGCACTTTCCCTACCAGGTGCGCGGCGGCGGGGGCGGGACGAAGTGGTGGTGGTCTTCGACGTAGCGGCGGTGCGGGATCACGCCGCGGGCCACGAGGCCGCTGTAGTTGTCGTAGTAGAGGGTCGTGGTCTGCGCCGGGTAGCTCGGGTTGGCGCGGGTGAAGTCGCGCTCCTCGACGGGCTGCCAGCGGGACTCGCCGTACTGGGTGCCGAGGTTCTGCCCGCCGCGGGGTGGCCGCCGGCGGTCGAGGTAGGCGGAGCCTCGCTTCTCGGCCCCCGTCTCGGCGCGCGGCGCGTCCCCTGCGCGGTCCTCTTCCAGCCCGCGGTAGGGATACGGGGGATGCGGCTCGGGCACCCAGTGGCGCTCCTGGCGCTCGGGGTAGACCTGGACCTGGATGGACCCGGCGCGGTGCCCGTCGCCGACCCGGCCTGCGTAGGAGTCGCCGACCGACGTGAAGCGGAAGGCCGCGACCTCGCGGGTCGAGACGCGCCAGCCCTCGATTTCGACGCTCTCGTAGGGTGCGATGAGGTAGCCGCGGCTCCGGGACGACGCTCGCTGCCCGTCCACGATGTTGCGGCCGTCGACGGTGACCACCGCCTCGACCCAGCGGCCCGAGCGGTTCGTCAGCGCGATGGCGTAGCGCTGTCCGTACTCGCCGACCACGTAGCGCTGGGCGCCGTGGCGGACCTCCTGGCAGCTGTGGCCGTCGCAGACGAGGCGTACGTCGACGTCGGTGCGCGGTGGCACGTAGGGGCGGTGGGCGCTGGCCACGCCCGACAGGGTGAGCAGCGACAGGGTGAGCAGGGCGACGCGCGGGATCATGGCAGCTCCTCGGGCCCGGTCAGGTGTCGAACCGTGGTCCAGAGCGCTGCGACGCGCGAGCTCCCAAAACGATCTGACGGCGGGGCCGCGAGCGCGGATTCTCCTCGCCGTCGGCGCTCGAATCACCGCGCGATCGGGGGCGGCGCGTCCTCGAAGCGGCGTGCCTTGCCGGTGAGCCGGCCGACCCCGCGCAGCAACGGGAAGATCGCCTTCTGCACGAAGCTCGGGATCTCGGGCATCGCGTACTCCTCCCGGTATCGGCCGAGCAGGAACGCCGCGTCGTAGTCCTTCGGTCGCCCGAGGTCCCCGTTGTCGCTCATCGACTCGTAGACCTTGCCCAGGAAGTACTCGACGTTGTCCGGCGGGCTCACGTAGCCGCGGCACTTCAAGCGCTCCGGTCCCTCGGCCCAGAAGCGGTGCGGCGTTCCGGGCGGGAAGGTCACCGTCTCGCCGGGACGCAGGATCCTGGGGCCCTCTCCCGGGATCTCGTAGCCGAGCAGCCCCTCGACGCAGGTCAGCGACTCCGTCTGCTTCAGGTGGGTGTGCATCGGCGGCCCCTTGCCGGACTCCACCTCGCCCTCGACGATGACGCGCTCGACGCCGTCGACGATCTCGCGCGCGACGAATGTCAGCTTCTCTCCGTTGCCGTTGTCGAGCTGCCGTGGATAGTCGGTCATGGCGGGATCTCCCAGAGTGTGGAGCGCCGAGCGGCGCGCTGCCTCCAGCGGGCTCGGCTTCAGCATTTCGAGGATGTCTAGTACAGTGTACTAAACCCGGGGCGAGCGCAAGAGATGGCCGACACCAAGAGCGAGATCCTCGACTCCGCGCTGCGGATCCTGAACCAGAGCGGGCTCTCGGGCCTCAGCGTTCGCGCCGTGGCGCAGGATCTCGGCCTGAGCCCCGGCAACGTGAGCTACCACTTCCGCAAGAAGGAGAGCCTCGTCGCCGCCCTCGCCACGCGCCTCGCCGAGCGGAACGTGCGCCAGCTGGCCCACGAGATCGACGACGTCCCCGGCTTCCTCGAGCTCTTCCGGAGCCTCTTCCACGGGCAGTACGCCTTTCGCGGCCTCCACCTCGCGCTCCCCGACGTCCTGGCCACCTTCGCCGACATTCGAGCGGCCTATCGTGGCAGAGAGCGCGCCCGACGCCGGAGCGTGCTCGGGCTCCTCCTACGCCTCCGAGCCGGCGGCGCTCTCGACGCCAGTGACGACGAGCTCTCGCGCCTCGTCTCCAAGCTGACCTTCGTCGCTCGCTTCTGGATCGCCGAGTCCACCGTAAGCTACCCGGACGCCACCGAGGACGAGCTCGTCGCGCACTACCTCGCCCTCCTCGCCGACGACCTCTACGCCTACGCCACCGCGGACGCCCGCGCGCAGCTCGCGTCCTACCTCGAAGGGCTCATCGCGCCCGACGACCGCGCTGCTCCCTGAGCCTTCACGGTCACGGGCCGCGCATCCAGCTCCCGAACCGCCCCTCACAGCCCGCCGCCTCGCCGCGCTCGAGACGGTCGAGGGCCGACGGGAAGCGCGCCCACAGCGGAGCCGCGGCGTCGTGGCAGGCCAGGCACGCGCCGACCCGTAGGACCCGACGCTGCTCCGCGGCGTCCAGGCTCCGTGCGCCGACCCGGGTCCCGGGGGCCGCCTCCGCCGGGAACAGCTCCACCCACGCGTCCGAGGCCATCTCGGGTGCCCCTGACGCCGGCGAGGACGGTGTGAAACGCGCTGTTTCGCCGTCGAGCTCGAGGGATCCGGTCCCGAGGCCCAGCGCGAAGGCGTCCCGGTGGCAGGAGGCGCAGCTCCGTGGGGCCTTGCGGGTCGTGTGGGGCACCACGTTGGCGTAGAGCCGGAGCGCGCGCCGTTCCCCCCCGGCCGCCCGGGCGTCGAGGTCGGCCACCATCCCCGGCATCGCCGGCCGGATCTTGCCCTCGGCATCCACCCCGAGGGTCGGTGGACCGACGCCCATCCCGGCGTTCTCCTCGTGCCAGCGGCCCGCGACCTCCGCCGCCGCGCCGAAGTCCCACTGCGTCTCGTCCCGCAGGTAGCTCGTGTGGCAGGTCGTGCACCGCGGCGCCCACGGGTCGTGACAGGCGTTGCACGTCAGGCGTTCGTGCCCCGGTTGCTGGTGCGCCGCGTCGCTCGGGGTCGCCTTCACCGGGCGCGCCTTCCCGTCGAGCTTACCGAGCAGCGCCCACCCTTCGGGCCCCGGCCGGAGGTTCCAGATCGGCGTTCCCCGCGCTCCGAGCCGCACGCGCTCGTCGGGGGCCCGTGTCTCCTGTCGCTGTCGGAGGAGGTCCCGGGTGATCGGGTCGTCGACCTCGGCCCAGCTCGTCTCCCGGCCGCCGGCGGGGCCGTGGCAGGTCTCGCAGCGGATCTCCGTCGCCCGCTCCTCGTGCCGGTGCGCGACGCCGTCGCCCATCAGCTCGCTGTGGAGGTGGCAGTCGATACACGCCATCCCGGCCTCGGCGTGGACGTCCGGCGCGACCCGGCACCCGTCGCGCCCGTCGTGGAGGGTCGTCTTCGCGTCGCAGGCCGCGAGCCCGGTCCCGGAGACCTCGGCGAGGCCCTGATAGCTCAGCGAGATCCGGCCGCTGCGGCTGTGGCAGCCCAGGCAACGGCTGTCCGGCACCCGAGCGTCGACGGTCGGGTGCCCCTCGAACTTGCTCGCCCGCGGGGTCGAGTGACACGCGCTGCACCCCGAGCCCGTGGCGCCCCGGGCGATCGCGTCGTCGCGGTTGTCCTTGGTCGTGTGCAGGTGGCAGCCGGCGCACAGGCGCCTCAGGTGGTCCTGCGCCGGGCTCGGCGCCGAGGTCGCCAGGACGTCCTGCATCGTCTCGTCGCCGTCGGGGGTCTCGCGCTCGCCGAAGGCCCAGCGATCGACCGCCACGATCCCGCGCGCTGTCGCCATCAGCGAGGTCCTCACGCGCTCGGCCTCGCGCGCGTGGCAGCGTCCGCAGGTCCGGTCCACGGTCCGCAGCGCTCCGGGCTCCGGCTCCATCCCGCGGTGCGCGGCCTCCGCCGTCTCGGCGCGGGGGTTCCCCAGGTGACACGCCTCGCAGCCCATCGTCGCCGCCGGGTGGAAGCCGCCGGGGTCGTCCTTGGCCGTGGCGTGACAGTCGAGGCACCGCTCGCGAGCCGCGGGCGCCGCGCCGCCCGGGTCGTGCGCCGGCAGCACCACCAGCACCAGCCCCCACACGATCGCGACGAGGGCGATGATGACGGCGGCCGTCCACGCGAGGGCCCGCGTCGTTCCGCGCATCCGCCGTCAGTCCAGCCCGAGCGCGCGCATCTTGCGCCACAGCGTCGTCCGGCTGATCCCCAGGGCCTCCGCCGTCGCGCTCTTGTTCCAGCGGTTCGCCTCGAGGGCCGCCTTCAGCCGGCTCGCTTCATCCTCCTCGCCGGATCGAGGGGGCGCCGGCGCCTCGGGTGGCCTCGTCGTGGGCGGCGCTGGAGGCGGTCCATGACTCGGATAGGCGGTGTACTGGGGCACGCCGTGGGGCGGCCAGTGGATGGGCGGCGCCTGGCTCGGCCACCCGGCTGGCTGTGGCGCGGGTGTCGGCCACGCGCCACCCTCGGGCGGCGGCGTCCATCCGGGCGGGGCCGCGGGCGCTCCCTGAGGCGCGCTCGGCGCGCGCGGCACCGGTGGGCGGGTCGGGCTCCGCAGCTCGACCGGCAGGTCCTCGGCGTGGATGGTCTGCCCGCGGCACATCGCCACCGCGTACTCGAGGGCGTTCTCGAGCTGGCGGACGTTGCCCGGCCACGGGTAGCGGGTCAGCACGTCGAGGGCGTCGGCCCCGAGGGCCAGCGCCCGCCCGGCGCTGGCCCCGATCCGGGTCAACAGGTAGCGGGACAGCGGCTCGATCTCGCCCTGGCGCTCCCGCAGCGGCGGGAGCTCCACCGGGACCACGCAGAGCCGATAGTAGAGGTCCTCGCGGAAGCGCCCGGCCGCGATCGCCGCCGGCAGGTCGACGTGGGTGGCGGCGATGATGCGCGCGTCCATCGGCCGCGTGACGCTCTCGCCGAGGCGGCGGAACTCGCGCTCCTCGACCAGCCGGAGGAGCTTGCTCTGGAGCGGCATCGGCATGTCGCCGATCTCGTCGAGGAAGAGGGTGCCGCCGCGCGCCAGCTCGATCTGGCCGGTGCGGTCCTTGTGGGCCCCGGTGAAGGCGCCGCGGACGTGACCGAAGAGCTCGCTCTCGAGGAGGTCGCTCGGGATGGCCCCGGCGTCGACGGTCACGAACGGGCCGTCGCTCCGCGGCGAGTGGGCGTGGATGGCCGCGGCGATGGCGCCCTTGCCGGTCCCGGTCTCGCCGGTGACGAGGACGTTCGCCTCGCTCTCGCTGAGCGCCTCGATGAGGCTCACGATCCGCAGCATCGCCGGTGACTGCGCCATCAGGCCGTGCTTCGGCGCCGTCACCGTGGGGTCGCTCGTCTCGTCGGCGGCGCGGACGACCACCATGAAGCGCGTCCGCGGGTGCAGGGGCTGCGCGGCGGGGAACGGCAGCGGCGCGACGGACACGCTGACCAGCTGCGCGCCGGTCTGCGGGCACTTGATGAACGCGCGCCGCCCCTCGACCCGGCTCCCCGAGGAGAGCGCCCGGTGGACCTCGTCGCCGACCTGGAAGAGGCGGCTCCCGAGCAGCGCCGAGATGGGCTTGCCGATGATGCGCTTGGCGGTGCCGGGGCAAACCAGCTGGTCGAGCTGCTCGCTCGCCCGGACGACGCGGTACTCGGGGTCGATGAGCAGGACCACCCGCCCCAGCGCCGCGAAGGACGCCGCCACGGCGGCCCAGGGATCGGTCGCCGGCGAGGGGGGCGGGGTCGTGTCGTCGGGCGCGCTCACCACGGTTCTCCACGAGCGAGACGCCGCGCAGGGTATCACAGCCCGGGCACGGCGCCCCAGCGTGACGGAGCGAGGCATGGCGCGTGTCGGCGCCCGCTTGGCGTCATCATGTATTTCGTCGAAATACGGTTGACCGGCGCTCGCTTCGAAGCCGACGGGCTCCGCGTCTCCGCTCGGCGGTCCTTCTACGCTGGTCAGGTCCCCGAGGACGTGGCGGCCGATGGGCCGTGGGTCGGTGGCCCTCGCGATTGGTCGAGTACATGGGTAGTTCGGCGAGACACGAAGTAGCTTCGGTGCCCCAAAGGCGGGCGCGTGGTTCGTCGAAACACGCTGAGGCCTCGATGCCCAGGAGTACGCCGGGTATTTCGTCGAAATACGTCAAGGCGTCGATCCACTAGAGAACGACAGGTATTTCGTCGAAATACGTTGAGGGTCGATCCACTAGAGAACGAGAGGGTCGATCCACTAGAGAACGACAGGTATTTCGTCGAAATACGATGAGGACTCGACACCCCCCGCCGTAGCGTGCGGCAGGTATTTCGTCGAAATACGTTGATGTGTTGTTGGCGGGAGAGCGGTGACTCATCGCGATCCCCGACCGTGTCGCCGAAAACGGCGCGGGCCCCGACGCGTCGCGCCGGGGCCCGCAGAACCTACGTCGTCGTCGCCGTCTTACGGCAGGGTGATGCCCTTGCAGCCAGCGATGGCGTCGTCACGCACCTCGGCGCGCTTGTCCTCGGGGACGTCGACCTGCACGTAGCCGCGGCACAGGGCGTTGGCCTTGTCGATACGGACGGCGAAGGCCATCTCGGTATCCTCGCCGTCACTGCTCGCGCCCATGACGACCCAGCCGCCCTCGAACGCCTCGCTCTTGTCGACCGTCCAGCTCGAGCCCATGTCCAGGAAGTCCTTGGTCTTGAGCTTCTCGCCGAAGGCGGCGTGGTCGGCCGGCCAGTCCTCGTTCCAGGCGTCGACGTAGACGCGGACGACCATGTCGTTGCCGCCGTCCTCGTTCGGGACCCACTTCTCGACCGTCCAGGAGTCGAGGGCCTCGTTGAACTCGGCGTCGAAGCCGCTGCCGCCGAAGGTCATCTTGTCGAGCGCGACCTTCTCGCCGCCGATGGTCTTGCCACCGGTGTCGAGCCCGACCTTGGCGGTCGTGTTGCCAGCCTCGTCGGCCTTGGCCTCGTCGGCCTTGGCCTCGTCGGCCTTGGCCTCGTCGGCCTTGGCCTCGTCGGCCTTGGCCTCGTCGGCCTTGGCCTCGTCGGCGGCCGGGGCCGGCTCGGTGGGCTTGTCGTCCTTCTTGCCGCCGCAGGCGGCCGCCGGCAGCGCGATGAGCAGCGCGAGGGTGATACGGGCGAAGAGCGTCATGAGCGGTCCTCCATCGGGTGGCTGGGGAGGCCCGCGCCTCCCACATGACGTCGCGTACGCCCCTCGCGCGCGATTGTCGAGCACGAACCGACACGCCGTGCATCACACCAGGGTCACGGGTGGGAGCGGCCCACCACCAGGGCATCACGGCGCGCTTCGTCGAGCACCTCGTCGTACAGGCCCTCGTCGGCGCCCGTTGCCACGAGGTCCGCCGCGGTGAGGCCCTCGGACACGACCTTAAGCGCCAGGAGCCGCCGCGGCGTCGCCTCGTGGCGGTACACCCGATGGCGGACCGCGTCGCGGACCAGCAGGAGGGTCTCCTCACCGGGCTCCGGGGTCGCCGGTCGCGCGTCCTCGTCCGCCCCCGCCCACGCCGAGACCCGGTGGGTCGACGCCAGCAAGCCCAGGGTCGGGTTCAGCCGCAGCGGCCCGCCGTCCGTGGGCGCAGGCACCTCTTCAGGGTGGACGTAGGTCTGAAACCACGCGCGCTCGAGCCGCGCGAGCTCCACCGCCCACAGCGGCGCCCTGCGCTCGGACAGGTGCTCGGGGAAGGCCGCGGCGGTCGCGTTCCACTCGTAGTCGCGCATCGGGTACGACTCCGCGTACGCCTCGACGTGGGCGTCGAACGCCTCGGCGCCGAGGGCGTCCCGGGTGTCGGCGTACAGGATGCGGACAATCCGCGTCGCGTGTCCGTGGATGGCGTCACGGTAGAAGCCGAGGCGCTGGGTCCCATGGGCGTCGAGGCCGAGCGCGCGGGCGGTCTCGCCGACGGAGACCGAGCCGTCGATCGCCCGCGCCACGGTGCTCATGACCTCCAGCGGGTCGCGGTCGCGCTGAGCCGCCGGCAGCGCCGGGGTGTCGCCGGGTCCCGTGCCGCTCTCCGGGCGCTCGCCGCGGTCACCGGCCGCGCGTCGCGCGAGGGCCGCGTCTCGGACCGCAGCGGCGCGGTCCGCCTCGTCCATCAGGACGTCCCAGGTCGGGATGGCGTTGTCCCACTCGATGAGGGTCGGGACGTCGCCGATCCGCTCCACGAGCCGCGCGTAGAGCTCCCAGACCGGGTCGGGCACCGGCGCCCCGTGGGTGTCGAAGCGCATCCCGTCGGCGAGGACCTCGTGGCCGGCGAGGTGGACCTGCATCACCCGCTCGAGGGGCAGCGAGGTCATGAAGCGCCACGGGTCGTAGCCGTGGTTCATGGCGTTGACGTAGACGTTGTTCACGTCGAGCAGGAGGCCGCAGTCCGCTGCTTCGAGCACGCGGCGCAGCAGCGCGCCCTCGCCCATCGTCCCGCCGGGGAGCTGCAGGTAGTACGAGGCGTTCTCGAGGCCGAAGGGCAGGCCGATGAAGTCGCGTACGCGGCGGACGCGCTCGGCGACGCGGTCGACGATCGCCTCCGAGAAGGGCAGCGGCACCAGGTCCTGGTACTGCACGCCGAAGGCGCCGCTGAAGCACAGGTGATCGGTGAACCAGGGCGGCGTCCAGCGCTCGCAGAAGCGGGCGAGGTCGTCGAGGTAGCGCGGGTTCAGCGGGTCGGGGCCACCGATGTCCAGGCTCACGCCGTGGGCGACGACCGGCATCCGCGCTCGCACCGCGTCGAGCACCGCGCGGGGCTTACCGCCGAAGCGGAAGTGGTTCTCGGGCAGGACCTCGACCCAGCGCGGCTGGCGCGGGGAGGTCAGGATGGCGTCGAAGTGGGGCTTGCGGAGCCCCACGCCGACCCCTGTCGCGGGCGCCGCGGCGCCGGGCGCGTCCGAGGTGGCGTGGGGCATCGCGTGGACCTCGGGTCGGATCAGCCGCAGCCCTTCTCGCCGCCGCAGCCCTTCTCGCCGCCGCAGGCGTGCTCGCCGCCGTCCTTCTTCTTGTCCTTCTTCTCGTCCTTCTTGTCCCCCTCACCGCCCTCGTCGTCGCCCTCGTCCTCACCCTCGTCGCCGCCGCAGCTCTTCTCGCCGCCGCAGCCCATCTGGACGTGGGGTGCCTCGGCGCTGTGGCTGGGGGCGGCGCCCGCGAGGGCGGACCCGGAGACGAGGGAGGCGAGGCCGAGGCCGGCGAGCATGTTGCGGAGGATGTTCGCGTTCATTCGAGCTGCTCCTGAATGGAGAGGTCTGCTTCAACCCGCGGCGTCGTGCCGCGCGGCGAAGTTTACGCCAGCTCAAAAAACGCGGTTACGGGTTTGTGATGGGGGCCGCATTTTCCTCGCCGACCGGTGGGGCCGACGGGAGCGCGACGAAGGCGAGGAGCGTGGTCGGACCTGGGTACTCGTCGGTCACGACGAGCACCCCGCCGGGCGCTCTGGCGATCCCCTCCCAGTTGCGCGCGCCCCGGTCCTGCCAGTCCGCGGGCAGCGCGAGCTGAATCGGCGCGCGATCCACGAGGCGCAGCGCGTCGTCGGTCAGCTCGAGCTCGAGGAGACGCTCCACCTGCTCGAAGCGGGCGTGGGTCGGGCCCGTGCCGTAGCGTCTGGCGAGCGCCTCCTCACGGAGCGGGACGTCGCAGCGGTCGCTCTTCGGGTAGCGGTAGTTGATGATCCAGAGGCGCCCGTCGGCGTCGGGGAGGGTCGCGTCGGTGACCCGCCAGGCCAGCTGCGGAAAAGGCAGCTCCACGGTGGGAGCGAGGTCACGGTCGAAGCAGCGGGCGCGCGGGTGCGGGACGAGCGCCGGGCTGTTCAGCTCGTAGATGGCGCAGGCCCCGCCCCGCCACGGGATGACGCTCTCGAAGCCGCGGTTGCCGTGGGACGTCGGCCGCGGGATGGCCCGCGCGCCGTCGAGGTCGAGGGCCAGTCCGGACGCGGTGAGCTCTCCCCGGACGAGCCAGCCCGGGTTGTCACCGGCCGCGTTCTGGTTCGTCTCGACCAGGAGCCACGCGGTGTCGCCGTCGAAGGTGATCGCCTCGAAGCCGTCGATCTCGCCCGGCCTCCAGGCGGCGACGTCGGGGGTCACCGGGATCGGCCGCGGGACCAGCGGCGTCGCGTCCCCCGCGATGGCGCGCTCGACGGCGCCGCGGTCGAGCGCCCACAGGCGCTGGGGCCCCGGGACGAAGCGCCGGGTCAGCGTCTCCCCGAGGCCGAAGCGCTCGGGGAGGAGGAGCAGGGTGTCCCCGTGCCACGCCAGCCCGGAGATCTCCTCGTTCACGTCCGCCGCCCCGCCGGCGAGGGGGAGCAGGCGCACCGCGGTCTCCGTCGCCGAGGGCGTCACCGTCGGCGCCGCGGCGCGGTGTCCGCAGGCGCTGAAGAGGGTGGCGACGAGTATCAGCGTGACGAGGCGCATCGCCGCATCATGCCTACCGGGGACCTCACGACAAGCGCGAACGACTCAGCGCACCCACATCAGCTGGGTCAGGTCGTAGACGTTGCCGATGGTGCTCTCCGCGCCCCAGCCCTGGCCCCCGTGGTTGCCCGTCCCGCCGTTGCTCATGTTGACCCGCTGGCCCCACCGGGCCCAGCCGTTCCAGTCGCAGTAGCTGCTCGTCTGGACGTGCTGCGCGGAGCCCGTGTAGTCGCGCATGTTGAAGCCCTGGGTGCCGAAGTTCGTGCACCCCCACTGCTGGCCGTCGGCGGGCGTGATCCCGTTCCAGTAGCTGATGATGCCGGTGGCGATCTGGAAGCCGGGCTGCTGGAAGCGGTGCAGCGCGCTGGGCTGCGTCACCCCGAAGTCGTAGCTGTATCCGCTCGAGAAGGTCGTCGGGTCCGTGCTCCGGATGACCTGGAAGGGCACGTGGTCGAAGGCCGGGTACTTGGCGCGGCCGGCGCCGGTCAGCGTCCAGTCGGTGGGGTCGAGGGTGCCGGCCGTGGTCCACAGCGGGTCGTCGTAGGTCCAGCGGTCGCTGACCGACTTCATCACCAGGGTCCAGCCCTCGCCCTGGGCTTCGTCCATGTGGCACCAGGCGTCGAAGTCGCTGCCGCCGACCTCGAGGTGGTAGACGCCGTCGCCGGTGTCGCCGGCGTAGCTCGCGGTGACGCCGTCGGGGTTCAGGTAGGCGTCGCACGAGGCGGCGTAGGTCCCGTCCGACCACTGCCGCACGCCGGAGACCAGGGCGATCTCGTTGATGGCCCGCGTCGGGGGCATGCCGGGGCCGAAGCCGACGGCGAAGGCGGTCGGCGTGGTCAGCCCGGTGTACGCGGTGGCGACGCCGTCGTTGGGGGCCTCGCCGTTGACCGGGTGGTTGGAGCAGGCGAGGGCGTCGCCGGCGGTCGTGACCGGCACGTTCCAGGTGATGACCGGCCAGGTCGTGCCGGCCGGGGTGGTCGCCAGGACCAGCTCGTCCGGGGACGCGGTGGCCTGGGTCGTGACGGTGCAGCTCGTGGCGTCGGGCTTCAGGCCGAGCAGCACGTTCCAGTAGCGCTTGTTGAAGCCGAGCTGCTCGTCGCCGTAGTAGACGGCGCCGCCGAAGAGCGGGGCGGCGCCGGTCGAGGTGATGCCCGCGCCCTCGCTGACGTTCCCGGGGCCCGCGCTGGGGTCGACGGTCGCCGTCCCGTCGGCGCAGGTCACGACGACCGGGTCGCGGTAGAGCCACGTCTCACCGCCGGGTGCGGTGTCACCGGTGCAGGCCAGGCCGAGGACGACCGTCCGGGCGCGGGCGCCGGTGCCGTCGTGCAGGAGCAGCAGCGGATCGCCGTCCTGGTCCACGCAGTCGAGCTTCGCCGAGCAGTAGATGTCGGAGAAGCTGACGGCGATGTCGAAGAAGCCCTGGTTGGCCTGACGCAGGATGGTCACGTCGAAGTCGACGGCGACGTCGGCGTTGGCGACGCAGACGGCGTCGCGCTCGAGGGTGCCGGGGTTCTGGTACTGGCTCGCCGGGATCTCGGTCGAGCCGTCGGTCCCCGCGTAGAGCCCGGTCAGGGTCAGCGACACCGTGTTCGGGTTCTCGCCGTCGGAGGCGTCGCAGGTCCCGACGTAGCTCAGGGAGCCGTCGCCCGGGCCGTAGCTCCGCGACGAGAGGCTCTTCTGAAAGACGACCTCGTCGGAGGCGTTGCGCACCTCGAGGTCGAAGGTCGCGTCGGTGATCCCCGGGTAGGACAGCGGCGCGACGGTCAACGTGAGCGACGCGGAGTCGGCTGGGAGGTCGGAGGTGCAGGCCGCGAACGGGAGGAGGAGCGCGCAGAGGTGCGAGCGACGCATGAGGGCCTCGGGATGTCCAAGGGGAGGTGGCAGACGCCCTGGCATCGCGAGCTTAGACGACGCCATTGTGCGGTGCAATGGAGCCTCGCGCGGGACGCAACGAAAGTGTTAGTCAGCGGGGTCGGACCCCGGCCTCCAACACTTTCCGACCACGGCTCGTCCTACCGACCCACGCACGGCGGCTCAGCGCCTGCTCGCACGCGCCGCGTCCCCGGCCCCAGCGGGGTCTGCCGCTACTCGGCCGGGACCTCGATCACGAACGGCATCGAGACCAGCAGGACGCCGTTCTCGTCCCGGATGTCGGCGTACCACTGACCGGCGTCGCTCTTGCGGATCTTCTTGCGCGCCCAGGTCCGCCAGTGGGGGCTCTTGCCGACGCGCATCTTGAACTCGAAGCTGACCTTGTCGCCCTTGCGCCAGGTGATGGTCACCTCGGTGTCGATGTCGCTCTTGGCCTCGATCCACGCCTGGATGGTCGTCCCGACGCCCGAGAAGGTCGTCGCGCGCTCCACCGGCATCCGGTCCTCGATGACCTCGGTCATCGCGCTGTCGGTGATCTCGATGAGCGGCTCGTCGGGGAGGTCTTCGTCGAGACCCGCGGCGGTCGTGTCGCCCTCCTCGGGGGCGGTGGCCGTGTCCTCTTCCGCCGCCTTCACGGTGTCGGCCTCGACGGCCTCGACCGTGTCGGGCTCTTCGACCTTGGCGGTGTCGGGCTCTTCGACCTTGGCGGTGTCGGGCTCCTCGGCCTTGGCGGTGTCGGGCTCCTCGACCTTGGCGGTGTCGGGCTCGTCCGCCTCGACCGTGTCGGTCTCGACCGGGGCGGTCGTCTCGGGCGGGGCGGTCGCCTCCGGCGGCGTCCCGTCCTTCTTGCCGCACGCGCCCATCCCCAGGGCGCCCACCAGCGCCAATACCAACGTCATCCGCACGATCATGGCTCTCTCCTCGGCCTCGGGCGGCCGGAGCATGCCCCAGCGTCACGCGAATGCAAGCGCGGCCTCGGCGACCCGCGTCGTCAGCCCTGCGCGGCCTTGATGCGCGCGATGACCCCGTCCACGGCCTCGGGATCGATGGTGAACTTCTCGGTCCTCGACCCGTCGCCGATGACGAGGTGGACGAGCTTCTTCGCGGGGACGCGCTCGACGCTCTGGATCGCGGTCAAGGGGAACGCCACCATCGGCTTGGCGCCCTTGGCGTTGGCGGCCGCGCTGATGACGCCGGACTTCATGATGGCCTTGACGAACGCCACCCGGCGGTTGGTGACGTGGAGCTCGCCGAAGCGGTTGCCGAAGAGCCCCTTCTTCCTGAGCCCCTGCTGGGTCTCGAGGATCTCCTCGCCGTCGTCGAGCTTCATCCGCGGCGTCGTCATGTTGCCTGGAACCTGCATGAGAGCCTCCTCGTGTTCGTGTTCGTCCAGCGCCGCGCGCATCGCAATCACGCGCCTGGTGTCGGACACTCTGAGACCGCTCCCGGGGCATCGCAACCGCGACACGACACGCGCTCGCTCGGCGGGGTTCGGGACTCCGAAACGGGCGCCGTTTGGCGCGCCTCGGAGCTTCGCCCTATCCTCGTGCGCGAGCGTCGGGATCCGCCAGCCGCGGCGCGAGGAGGCCGTATGAGCCGCGAGAGAGGGACGCCGCGCGGGACGTCGACGACCGGAGGACTGCTCGTGATCTGCGCCGTGGCGCTCGTCGCCTGCGGTGACGACGGGGGCGCGACGGCCGGCGACGCCGGGACCGACGCGGACGTCGCCGAAGAGGTCGGGACCCCGACGCCGTGGATCTACGAGCCCGACGCCGCCGTCACGCCCAGCCTCGACCCGAGCGACCGCGAGGCCGCCGTGCAGGTCGCCCTGAGCGCCCTCGTCGACCTCGACGCCGCCGCGGTCCGGGACCTCCACGACGCGCTCTTCCCGCCGCCCGCCATCGGCTCGGGGGACGTCGCGGGCTGCCCCTTCTACCTGACCTACGACTACGGCGCGGCGACGGCCTACTACTGGCAGGCCGAGTGTACGGACGCGAACGGCACGATGTTCTCGGGGCGCGGGTACATCGCCGACTATGACGGCTACAACGCCGACGGGGCGGTCCTCGACGGCTTCACCTTCTCGCTCGCCGGGCGAATCGAGGCGGCCGACGGTACCTGGCTCGAGGCGACGGGGACCGGCGCAGACTACACCGGGACCGCCGGTGAGGCGGATCTGTTCGCGAAGAGCCTCGACGGGACCTTCCGCGCCGGCGGCCCCGGGGCGCCGGACTCGCCGTGGCTCAGCGGCGCCCGGCGCCCCTCGGCGTCGGTGTCCGGCTTCGTCTACCGCCCGACCGGCGGGACCAACCTGACCTTCGACGGCGGGGTCTCCGGGCTCGACGGGCTCCCCGCCGGCGTCTCGGCCGTCGCCTTCGACGGGCTGACCTTCCGCGAGGTCCTCGCCGGCGCCAGCTGTGAGGACGAGCCCGGCGGCACGGTCTCGGTCCGCGCCGACGACGGCAGCTGGTACGACGTCGCCTTCGACGGGCCGACCGACGAGGCCCCGGAGACCGAGGCCGCCACCTGCGACGGCTGCGGCGCCACCTGGTTCCGCGGGGTCGAGGTCGACGCCACCTGCCTCTCGCCCGACGCCTACTTGAGCTGGGAGGTCTCCCCATGGTGAGGCGCCTGATCCTGCCGGCGCTGCTCGCCGTGCTCGTGACGGCGGGGTGCGACGAGGCGCCCGCGGGGAGCGACGACCTCGGCCCCGCGCCCGGGTGGGCCGAGGTCATCGGGACCTCGCCCGTGGATCTCGCGACGGCGCCGCGGCTGTCGTCGACGGCGCTCGTCACGCGGCTGTCCCTGGATCTCCGCGGCGTCCGTCCCGAGCCCGACGAGCTCGCTCGGGTCGAGGACGACCCAGGCGAGCTGCCCGACGTCGTCGACGCCTTCCTGGCCAGCCCGCGTTTCGGCGAGCGGGTCCGCGACCTCTACGCCGAGGTACTGCGTACGCGGGTCGAGGACTTCCCGATCGGCGCCGAGGACCTCGGCGTCGGCGAAGAGGAGCTGCTCCTCTACTACGCCTCGATCGGCGAGGAGCCGCTGCGGATGCTCGAGCGCATCGCCACCGAGGACCGGCCGTGGACCGACGTCGTCACCGCCGACTGGACGATGGCGGACGAGCGGCTCGCGACCCTCTGGCCCCTGGACTATCCGCCCGGCGTCGAGGGTTGGCGGGTCGCCCACTACACCGACGGCCGGCCGGCGGCGGGGCTCCTGTCGACCAACGCGCTGTGGTGGCGGTATCTGTCGAACGGCGTGAACTACGGCCGCGGCCGCGCGAACGCCGTGGCGCGGATCTTCCTGTGCGCGGACTTCCTGGATCGACCGGTGGACTTCCCGCGGGACATCGACCTGACCGACGAGGCGGGGATCCGCGACGCCGTCGCCAACAACACCGGCTGCGTCAGCTGCCACGCGGGGCTCGACCCACTCGCGAGCTACCTCGCCGGCTTCCAGTACACCGACCGGACCGCCGCGGAGATGAGCGTCTACCACCCCGAGCGCGAGCTGCGCTGGCGCGAGATGACCGGGCGCCCGCCTGGCTTCTACGGGTCGCCCGGGTACGCGATGACGGACCTCGGCGCTCAGATCGCGGCCGATCCGCGCTTCGTGACCTGCGCCGTCGAGACCGCTTGGGAGCTGCTGCTGCGGCGGCCGGTGAACACCGGCGACCGGGGCGAGCTGGACGCTCTGACGCGGCACCGCGAGGCGTTCCTGGCCGGAGGCCTCACCCTGCGCTCGCTCTTCCGCTCGATCGTCCTCGATCCGCGGTACGCCCTGGCGGCGCCGGCGGCCGAGCCCAAGGTCGTCACGCCGGACCAGTGGGGGGCGACGCTCGAGGCGTGGACGGGGTTTCGGTTCACGATCGGCGGGGTCGACGTCCTGAAGTCCGATACGACCGGGCTCCGAACCCTCGCGGGTGGCGGCGACGGGCGCGCCGGCGGGGCGCCGGCGGCGGTGCCGACGGCGACGATGGCGCTCAGCTGGGCCCGCACCGCGGAGGCGGCGGCCGCGTGGGCGGCGGAGTACCCGGTCGGCCCCCTCCACGGCCCCGACCTGCTCGACGTAGACCCGGACGCCACGCCGGAGACCGCGGCCGCCTTCGACGATCCGGCGATGCGGGCCCAGATACAGGCGCTCCACCGGCGCCTCTTCGGGACCCGGGTGGTCGAGGACGGTCTCGAGGTCGAGGCGACGCTCGAGCTCTGGGACCAGGTGGCGCGCATCGAGGGCCCGCGAGGGGCCTGGGCGGCGGTCCTGACGTCGATGTTCCGCGATCCGTCCCTGGCGCTGTACTGAGGAGGTATCCGATGAAGAGCTCACGGCGTGGCTTCCTCCTCGGGGGGCTCGGGTTGGCGGCGGGCGGCGCGCTGACGGCGATGGGGCTCCCGCGCATGTTCGGCCGGGCCCTGGCGGCGAGCGGGCCGCGCGGAGGCGGCGGGCGGCGCTTCGTCTTCGTGGTCAACCGCGGCGGCTGGGATCCGCTGACGGCGCTGGCGCCGATGTTCGGGCGCTCGCAGATCGCGCTCGGCCCCGGGGCGAGCGCGGCGACGGCCCACGGGATCCCGTTCGTCGACCACGCCCAGCGGCCCTCGGTACGCGCGTTCCTCGAGGCCTACGGCGGCAGCACGGTCGTGCTGCAGGGGATCTCGGTGCGCTCGGTGTCCCACGAGGTCTGCGAGAAGACGATGTTGACCGGGGCGGCGACCGGCGCCGACGCCGACTTCGCGACGCGGCTCGCGGCCGGCGGGGCGGACGTGGCCCTACCGCACCTGGTGCTGGCGGGGCCGACTTTCCCGGGCACCTACGGGTCGTCGGTGGCGCGAGCGGGGGCGACCGGGCAGCTCCAGGGGCTCGTCGACGGCGAGATCATCGCGTCCAGCGACGTCCCGGTGCCGCGGCTCTCGGCGCCGTCGCGGCGGCTCGTCGAGGACTTCGTGGCGCGGCGGACGGCGGCGTGGCGGGACGCGTCCCCGGGGAGCGCGGCCCACGAGGCGATGTACGACGCGCTCCGGCGGAGCGAGCGGCTGACGGACGTCGGCTTCGACGTGTCGTTCGCGAGCGACGGGAGCCTGGCGAGCCAGGTCGACGTCGCGGTGGCGGCCCTGTCGCGTGGGGTCGCGCGCTGCGTGACCGTCTCGCCGCCGGTGAGCTGGGATACGCACACGAGCTCGGACCAGCAGCAGTCGCAGCTGTGGGAGGCGCTCTTCGCCGGGCTGAGCCGGCTGGCGGCCCGGCTCGAGACGGCGCCGAGGCCGGGGCAGGGCGGGGTGCTGGCCGATGACACGGTGGTCGTCGTGATGAGCGAGATGGGGCGGACCCCGCAGCTGAACGCGGATCAGGGGCGTGACCACTGGCCCTGGACGGTCGCGATGCTGTTCGGGCCGGGCCTGACCGGCGGTCGGGTGGTCGGCGGCTTCGACGACGGCTACAGCGGGCTCGGCGTGGATCCGACGACGGGAGAGGTGGACGCCGCGCGGGCCGGCACGAGCCCGGCGCAGCTCGGGGCGACGCTCCTGCAGCTGGCCGATCTCGACCCGGGCCTGGCCGGGCCGGGGGTCGAGGCGCTCGCGGGGATGCTCGCGTGAAGCGTGCCCTGGGGCTCGCGTTGGTAGCGGTCGTCGCCGCGGGGATCTGCGGGTGCGACACGACTCCGGCAGCGTCCGACGCGCCCGAGTGGTGCGACCAGGCGCCGGTCCTCACCTGGGACAACTTCGGCGCGGGGTTTCTGCTGGAGAACTGCCAGCCGTGTCACGCGTCGGGGGCGGACGACCGGCACGACGCGCCGCGGACCGTCGCCTTCGACTCCCTCGAGCGCGTCGTCATCCTGCGGGGCGCGATCCTCGACCAGGCGACCGGGCCCGAGCCGCCGATGCCGCCCGCGGGGGGCGTGTCCGACTCGGACCGGGCCCTCCTCGAGGCCTGGCTCGAGTGCGGCAGCGACGTGCGCGAGGTGCAGTGAGGGCACGCTGTGAGCCCCGAGCCCTGGGTCGGTACGGGCCTCGGTGAGGGGAGGCCGGCCGGCACCCGATCTCCTCACCTGTATTTCGTCGAAATACGAAAATTTGGGCGGGCACGTTCGGGTTCTCGTGCATTTCGTCGAAATGCGGAGACGGGAGACGGGAGCTCGCTCGACGCCTGGAGGTGTCTCGTCGAAACACGAAGGCGAGGAGGGCGTGGTCCAAGAAAGGGGCGCGGAGCCGTCTCCCATCGCAGGCTCGGCGACGTGATCTCGTGACGACCGCTGGGCCGACGCCGTGGGCCGCGCCTGCCGGTCGATGGGATTGCGGCCCGGGGCGCGGACGTGGATACTTTCGGAATCCCCGCAGGAGACTGTTTGATGCGACTCCCCTCCCGACTGGTGTCCGCCGCGCTGATGTCACTCCTGGTGACCGGCGTGGCCACGAGAGTAGTCGCCGCCGAGCCCGACGAGGGCGAGGCGGTCGACGAGGCCGGCGCCGACGCCGGCGCGACCGACGAGGCCGGCGAACCCGACGCGAGCTCGCCAGACGAGGCCGACGAGGCCGACGCCGCCGTGACCGGCGAGGAGGACGCTGGCGCGGGGGACGAAGCGGACGCCGGCGCGGCGGCCGCCGCCGACACGACCGCGGCCGACACCGTGGACGAGGCGGCGATCGCGCGGGCGCGCTGCCGCCCGACCGACATCATCTTCCTCATCGACAACAGCGCCAGCTTCACCGGGGCGCGGGCCCAGGTGCGGGCCTACGCGGAGGGCGCGCGGGAGTTCCTCGAGACCCTCGGCGAGCAGCACCGCGTCTCGATGATCAAGTTCGGCGAGAAGGCCGACGTGATGGTCGAGCCGAGCTTCAACACGGCGGAGAACCGCGACACGGTGGTCAACGCCATCGAAGACCTCAGCATGAGGGAGCCGTGGACCAACGTGTACGCCGGCGTGGACCTGGCGTTCCGAAAGATCCGCGTCGACGAGGACAGGCGCGGCGTGATCCTCATGATCTCCGACGGCGTCATCAGCATGCCGGGGCCGAACGGGCGCGAGAGCGACGAGGTCAAGGAGCAGCAGAAGCAGTGGATCGCCTCCCGCCTGCCCGACGCGCGCGAGCAGAAGGCGGCCTTCTACACCGTCGCCTACGAGAACAAGTTCACCGACTACGAGCTGATGCAGAAGATCGCCGACGAGACCGGTGGGTTCTCGGCCAAGGGCGACAACGCGAGCCTCGCCGACACGATGCGCAAGGTGGCCAAGGAGATGTGCGCGCGGGATCCCCTCCCCGTCCGCCGAAAGGCGGTCCCGGTGGTGGCCGCGCCGCCCGCCGCGCCCCCGCCGGCGCCCGCGCCGGTCACCCTGACCCCGCCGGCCCCGGTCCCCGTCGGGGCGCCCCTCGGGCTCATCGTCGGGCTCGCTGGGGCGGGCGTCGCGGTGCTCGGGACGGGGACGTTCCTGATGATGCGCAGCCGGCGCCGTCGCGCCGCGATGGCTGGCGCGGGGGGCGCCGCCCACGAGGACGTCTTCTCCAGCGGTGAGCTGGCGGCCGGCGTGGCCGCGGGCGGCGCGGCGGCGGCGGTCGCGGGGGGCTCTCGCCGCGACCGCAGCTCAGGCAGCAGCAGCGGAGGGGGAGGCGGAGACAGGTACTTCACCCGGTCGAGCACCATCACGATGGAGGCGGTCCCGGACCCCGAGTACAAGAAGAAGAAGCCACGGCCGGGGGGCGGGGGCGAGGAGCGCGGCGGGCGCCCGTCGAGCTCGAGCCCGAGCCCGTCCCAGGGCTCCGGGCGATCGGCCCCGGGTTCGGCCGCGCCTCCGAGCGTCGCCATCGACCGAGGCCGCGAGCCCGATCGCCGTGGGCCGCCGGGGAAGCCGCCGGGCTGGGGCGAAGAGCACATGATGCGCATCATCGGCTTCACCACCGGCGGCAAGGAGATCAAGGAGATCGACTTCCGCCGCAACGGGGACGTCGTCGTCGCCGTCGGGACCAGCGGGGGCGCGGTGATCTCCGTTCCGCCCGAGAAGGGCAACGTGCGGGGCACGGTCGTCTACAACGTCATGCCCGACGGTACGCGCATCGTGCGGATCAAGGAGATCCCGCCCGGCGGCTTCCGGGATCGGGACACCGGCGTGGCCCTGCGCGAGGGCGACGTCCTGTCGAACAACCAGAAGATCGAGTGGGTGAAGGAAGAGCGCGGTCGCTACTTCGAGATCTTCTACAAGTAGCGTTGGTTGACGCCGGGGCGGCCCCGTGAGACGCCGCCCCGAGATGCCTCCTGCCCAGCTCGTCATCGCCGTCGCGGTCTTCCTCGTGTGCGGCGTGGTCAACCTCCAGATCCCGGCGCTCGAGATCTACGCGGTCGACGCCGAGGTCGGAAACGGCGTCGCCGCGACGGTCCTGGCGGCCTACCCGGCGGTCCTGATCCTGGTCCTGTCGACGCTCGGCGGGGTCTCGGATCGGATCGGGCGGCGCCCGGCGCTGCTCCTGGGGATCGCCGGGGCCGTCCTGGCGACCGGCTGCACGGTGCTCTGGCCGTCGCTGCTCGGCCTCGGCCTGGCCCGCGGGCTCCAGGGAGTAGGCGTCGGCCTGACCCTCGGCGCCGCGACGGCCTGGTTGGCCTCGGTCGGCGGTGAGGACGGGCCACGGCGCGCGGCGGCGACGACGGCTTTGACCTCGGCGGCGGGCTTCGGGCTCGGGCCGCTCGTGACCCACGCGGCGCTGGAGCTCGGCGCCGACGCGCGCCGCCCGACGAGCTACCTCGTGATGATGGCGCTGCTGCTCGTGACCGCGGCCGCCCTGGCCGCGCTGCCGTCTCCCCCGAGGGAAGCCCGAGATGGGGCGGAGCGGCTGCGCGTGGCGCGGCTCCCGGCGTTTCCACGCGGGAGCGGGGTGGCGGCGCTGTCGATCGTGGTCGGGTGGAGCCTGGCGGGGACGGTGGTCGCGGTGGTGCCGCGGGCGCTGGCGTCCATCGGGGCGCCGACCCTGGCGGGCCCCGCGGTGTTCGCGCTCATCGGCGCCGGGCTCCTCGCGCAGCCCTTCGCGCGGCGCCTGTCATCGCGGCGCGCGCTCCTGGTGGGGGCGGCGCTGCTCCCGATCGGCGCGGCGGTCCTGGCCGCCGGCGTGACCCTGGGCGAGCCGGCGCTGGCGCTGCTGGGGGTCGGCGTCGGCGGCGCGTCGACCCACGGCTTCGGGTATCTCGGCGGGCTCGCGCTGGTCACGCGGGACGCCGAGACGCGGGCGCGCGCGGTCAGCGGCTACTTCCTGATGGCGTACGTCGGCTTCAGCCTGCCGGCGATGACCGTCGGGCTCCTGGCCGATCAGCTCGGGATGAGCTGGGCCTTCGGGGCCCTCGCCGTGGCGCTGACCCTGGGGGCCCTGGGGCTCGCGGCGCTCACGCGCAGATCCCTTCGTTGACGAGGCGGCGGTAGACGTAGTCGACGGCCTGGCGCTCGACGCCGTCGAGGTCGGGGTGCCAGACCTCCCAGACGAGGACGATGCGGCGCTGGTCGCTGTCGTTCCAGACGGCGTGGACGAAGCTGTCGTCGAAGACCAGGATCTCGCCGACGCTCCAGGACCGGCGGGCGACGCCGACGCCGATGCGGCAGCCGTCGGGGACGATGAGCGGGAGGTGCGCGGAGAGCACGGCGTTGCAGCCGCCCGAGTGCCACGGGATCTCGCCGCCCGGGCCGACCTCGGAGAAGAGGAACTCGCCGAGGGTGTGGTGGGTCGAGCGGATCAGCTCGACCGCCGTCGGACAGCGGCTGGCGACCGGCTCGAGCCAGCGTCCGTGCTGATACAGAAGCCAGCCCCGCCAGCGCTCGCCGTAGCCCTCGAAGCTGTCGTCGTCGGCGACGCCATCGCGCTCGAGCCGCTCGAACTCGGCGCGGACCTGGCCAGTCGCGGCCTCGAAGGCGTCGGCCCAGGGGAAGCGGGCGCGGTCGTGGAACGGCCGGACGTCGAGCCCTGGGATGTAGAGGAGCCCGCTCCGCTGGAGCTTCTCCTCGGGCTCCGGCGTGGTGCCGGCGGCGCGGTCGCGCAGGACCTGCTCGATCCGCGCCAGCCCCCTGGTCCCGAAGCGGGCGTGGACCTCGTCGAGCAGCTCGAGGGGATCGGGCTTGGCCATCGGCGGTCTCCTGGCTGTCCGTGAACGCCGCCAAGATCACGCCGAGCCTCGATCTCCGTCAAGAGCGGGAGCGGTCGGGTGAGGGTGAGCGCGCGGCGGTGCAGAGGAGGGGCGAGAGCGGCGCGGGAGCGGCGGGTGTGCGGGGGCGACGGGGGAAAGTGAGGGAACGTGGGGGTGTGATCCACAAGCCGGCACAGCTCGGTGGGAGCAGTGGGGTGGGGGGGGAAGAGGCGGCGCGGCGCGGGAGCTGTGCGCGTGAGCGTGAGCCGCGCGGGGAGCGTTAGCGGCGCGGGGGGGCGTGTGCGTGAGCGGCGCGGGGAGCGTGTGCGCGCGCGGAGTGGAGTGGTGAGGGAGAGCGGGGGCGGAGCGAAGGCGGACAGAGCGGAGTGTGCGCGTGGGTCTCCTCAGTCTGACCTCGTGCTCCCACCCCGCAAGGCCAAGCCACGGCTCCGCCGTCCTCGCCGTGCTCGCTCCACTCGCTGCGCTCGCTCCGCTGTGCGCGGCTCCGGGCGGCAGAGCCGCGGTGCGACTGCGTCGCAGCCTTGCAGGGCGGTGCGCGCGAGGTCGAGACGAGTCGTCCCTCGCGGCACAAGGCCGCTTCGGGACGTCACGTTTCGACAAGGAGACCCTCATGTTGCGCATCTACACTGTTTCGCTGCGCGTGGCGGCCGACGCTGCCGACGCTGCCGATCGCATCGGGCGCAAGGACCCGGACCTCGCCCGTCAGCTCAGGCGTGCGGCCGCGAGTACACCGTTGAACATCGCCGAGGGCGCGGGTTCGCTCGGCAAGAACAGGCGCGCGCGATACGCCAACGCCCTCGGCTCCGCCTATGAGGTCGCCGCCTGCTTCGACGTCGCCGTCGCCATGCGCTGCATCCCCGACCCGGGGCCCGACGTCAGGCAGCGCCTCGACCACGTCATCGGAACCCTCGTCAACCTCACCCGCTGACCGAGCGGGGCGGCCGGATGCGCATCGCGTCCGGCCGCCCCGATCCACCACTCCGGCACGTGAGGGAGAGCGGGGCCCCGCAACGCTCGCGGCGCTCCCTCCACTCCCGGTCCACTCATGCCCAGCGCACTCGCTCCTGCACCACTCACGCTCCCGCTCCCGCTTCCGCGCCCCGCCCCTCACCCCGCACCAGCACCAGCTTGCGCGCCGTCCCGCATCCCGCGGCGCGCCAGTTCACCGAAGAGTCAGCCGGCGTGTGAATCACACCCGAACGTGGGGTCAGACCCCGCTATCCAACACTTTCCGGGAGCACCGGTCGGATCAGTAGTGCCAGGGGACCTTGGAGAAGTCGCGGGGGCGCTTGTCGACGAAGGCGTCGCGGCCCTCGCGGGCCTCGTCGGTGCCGTAGGCCAGGCGCGTGGCCTCGCCGGCGAAGAGCTGCTGGCCGACCATCCCGTCGTCGACCATGTTGAAGGCGTACTTCAGCATCCGGATGGCCGTCGGGCTCTTGGAGTTGATCTCCCGGGCCCAGTCGAGCGCGGTCGACTCGAGCTCGGCGTGGGGGACCGCGGCGTTGATCGCGCCCATCGCGAGGGCCTCGGCGGCGGAGTAGTCGAAGCCGAGGAAGAAGATCTCGCGGGCGCGCTTCTGGCCGACCTGGCGCGCGAGGAGCGCCGAGCCGAAGCCGCCGTCGAAGCTGGCGACGTCGGCGTCGGTCTGCTTGAAGACCGCGTGCTCGGCGCTCGCGAGGGTCATGTCGCAGACGACGTGCAGGCTGTGCCCGCCGCCGACCGCCCAGCCGGGGACCACCGCGATGACGACCTTCGGCATGAAGCGGATGAGGCGCTGGACCTCGAGGATGTGGAGCCGCCCGAGCTTGGCCGGGTCCACCTCGCCGCCGTCCTCGGCGTACTTGTAGCCGTCCCGCCCGCGGATGCGCTGGTCGCCCCCCGAACAGAAGGCCCAGCCGCCGTCCTTGGGCGAGGGGCCGTTGCCGGTGACGAGCACGGTCCCGACGTCGGACCAGCGGCGCGCGTGGTCGAGCGCGCTGTAGAGCTCGTCGACCGTCTGCGGGCGGAAGGCGTTTCGCACCTCCGGGCGATTGAACGCCACCCGCACCGTCCCCTGGTCCACCGCGCGGTGGTAGGTGATGTCCTGGAAGTCGAAGCCGGGGACGGTCTCCCAGCGGGCGGGGTCGAAGATCTCGCTGACCATCTGGCGCTCCTCGTCGATAGGTCTGGACGGCGGGAACTTACCCGCGACGCCCACCCCGGGCCACGGAGAACGTCACCGCCGGGCGCCTCAGGCGACCCAGGTGATCTCCCAGCTCCGGGTCTCGCCGTCGACGGTCACGTCGATGGAGTCCCCCTCGCGCATCCCCATGGCCGCGCGCCCGATGGGCGAGCTCGGCGTGATGACCTGCATGAAGCCGTCGCCGCCGGGGCCGGTCAGCTCCAGCCCCGCGCCCGCCGGCGCCAGGAACAGCGTCCGGCCCGCGCCGGTGTCCTCGTCCTCGACCTCGATGATCGCGCCGAGCTCCACGGCGCCCCCGCGGGGGATCGGCGCCGGGTGAAACGACTCGATCGCGGCCAGCACCATCCGGGCCTGCTCCACGCGCTTGCGCTGCCCGCGCGCGAGCCCGCCGTACTCGATCGCCATCCGCGCGTCCTCGCGCTTGGCGGCGGGCTCGTCCCCTTCCCGGGCGGCCTCGGCGGCGGCCGCCGCCTCCCGCTCGGCCACGGCGATGCTCTCACGGAGCTTGGCGATGATCTGAGCCGTCAACGCGTGCTTGTCCATCAGCGCGTCGTACGGCCGGATCCCGCGGGGGGCAAGATTTTGCGTCGCGAGATCGTACGCTCGGCCCCGTGTCTCAGGGGGCGCGTGGACCGAAACGAGGACCTTCCGCGGCACACTCTGGCGAGGTGATGGCTCCTGGTTTCGGACCCCAGCCGAAGGACGGCCACATGGAGCTCGAGACCGGAACCATCTTCCTCGCGGGGCTCGCGACCTTCGCGAGCCCGTGTGTGCTGCCGCTCATCCCCATCTACCTCTCGGTCCTGATGGGCGGAGCGCTCGGGGACGGAGAAGAGATCACCCCGAAGGCGCGGCTCCGGCTGGTCGTCAACGGCCTGTCCTTCATCCTCGGCTTCACGGTCGTCTTCATCCTGCTCGGCCTGACCGCCACGGCCATCGGCCGCTCGATGCTCGAGAACCGCCTCCTCTTCCAGCAGCTCGGCGGGCTCCTGGTCTTCGTCTTCGGGTTGAAGTTCCTCGGCTGGCTCCACGTGAGCTTCCTCGAGCGGGAGAAGCGCTTCCACCTGAACGGCGCCGGCCGCCGCATCGGACCGTTCGGGGCGTTCACGATGGGCCTGACCTTCGCCTTCGGCTGGACCCCGTGCATCGGGCCGGTCCTGGGCGCGATCCTCACGTACACGGCCATCAGCGCGGCGCACATCGGCGACGGGGCGCTGAACCTCCTCGTGTACTCGCTGGGGATCGGCCTGCCGCTGCTCGTGGTCGCCGTCCTGGCCGGCGGCGGCGTGACGCTGCTCAACAAGATCAAGCGCTTCATCCCCAAGATCGAGAAGGCCACCGGCGCGACCCTCGTCGCCATCGGCGTCCTCATGGTGACCGACAACATCACCATCCTGGGGCTCGGCATCGGAGAGGACGCCTCGGCCGAGCTGTCCGTCGACCTGTCCCACGACGCCACCGCCTCGGCCGTGGGGCCGAAGGTCGCATCGGCAGCGCCCGTGGTCGTGGCGGCCGGGGACCCCGCCCTGAGCGCGTCGGATCCGGGCGCGCTGTCCTGCGACGGCTCGAACGAGGAGGCCTGCGACGTCGCCCCGGCGACCGCCGAAGAGCTCGCCGCCGCCGAGCAGCTCGCCGCCGCGCGCCAGGTCGGAGAGGCGAGGGCGATCTTCTTCCACCAGCCGCACTGCCCCAACTGCCTGAAGCTCGCGCCCCTGGTCACCGCGATGACCGAGACGTGTACCGGCCGGGGGCTCCGGGTCGACCGGATCGACGTCAGCGAGGGGGCGAACAAGGGGCTCGCCGCCCGCCGCGGGGTGCGCGGGACGCCCACCCTCGTGTTCGAGGACGCCGACGGCACCGAGGTCGCCCGCTACGTGGGCGCCGTGAGCTTCGACCAGGTCCACGAGGCGCTCGCGGTCCTGACCGGCGAGCGCTGCGCCGACTTCACGCCGCTGTAGCCGCGCGCTCGACTCAGATGCCCGCGCCCAGGGTGAAGCTGCCGTGGTGCGCGGGCTTGCCGATCAGCGCCCGGGCGCGGTCGAGCGCCATCCGCGTGGTGCTAAAGGTGTCGGGCACGGCGGCCCAGACCTGGTCCTCGCCGAGGCGCTCCTCGAGGCCGAAGCCGCGCAGGGCCTTGCGGGCGTCGCTCGGCACGCCGCACAGCAGGACGTGGCGGTCGCCGCGGTGCATCCGCTCGACGAAGCGGTCGAGGACGAACAGGATGGCGGCGTCGATGGAGTGGGTGCGCTTGAGGCGGAAGATGACGACCCGGGTCGGGCCGGCCTCGATGGCGCGGAGGCGGTCCTCGAGCTCGTCGGCGACCCCGAAGAAGAGGTCCCCCTCGAGCTGCAGGATGAGGATGTCGTCGTCGGGCTCCTCGCCGGGGTCGACGGGCTCCTCGCGGAAGCCCGAGGCGGCGACCGGCACCATCTGCAGCAGGTGCAGCTGGCTGGCGCGCTTCAGGTAGAGGGCGAGGTTGAGGAAGATGCCGACGTAGATGGCGTAGGTCAGCGGGAGCAGGAGCGCCGAGCCGAAGGTCACCAGGGTCACGACGGCGTCGGTGCGGCTCGAGCGCAGGATGCGCCAGATGGCGCGGCCGTCGATGAGCTTGTAGGCGACGTAGAAGAGGATCGCGGCCAGCGACGCCAGCGGGATGTCGTGGGCCAGGGGCGCGAGCGCGAGGAAGAAGACCGCGTTGGCGACCGCGCAGAAGAGGCTCGCGACCCGGGTCCGGGCGCCGACGGTGTACTGGAGCGCGGTCCGCGAGAAGCTGCCCGAGCCGGGCATCGACTGGAAGAGCGAGCCGACGAGGTTGGCGAAGCCCTGGCCGAAGAACTCCTGGTCGGCGTCGATGCGCTGGCCGGTCTTGTGGGCGATGGACTTGGCGATGGCGACGGACTCGAGCATCCCGAGCAGCGCCAGGGCGAGGGCGCCGGGCAGCAGGCGCTCGATGGTCGGGACGTCGAGCTCGGGGAGCTGGATGGCGGGCAGGCCGTGGGGCAGGGCGCCGACGACGGTCACGTCGGTCCAGCCCGCGTTGGCGACCACGATGGCCGACAGGCCCACCGCGATGAGGGGGCCGGGGATGACCTCGGAGACGCGCCGGAGGAGGAGCATCACGAGCAGCGACCCCGCGCCGAGGATCAGGGCGTGGGGGTTGATGTCGGCGGTGTGCTGGGCGACGTCGCGGAAGACGTCGAGGACGCCGGGGAGGTGCTCGGCGCCGCCGTGGGTGCGGGCAAAGCCCAGGAAATTGGGGACCTGCTCGGCGAAGATGAGGACGCCGGCGCCCGCCGTGAAGCCGATCATCACGGTCGCGCTGACGTAGCGGACGAACTGTCCCATGCGGACGGCCGCGAAGAGCAGCTGGATGGCGCCCTTGACGAAGGCCAGCGCGATGACGAGCTGGACGTACATGTCCGGGTCGTCGGTCAGCCGCGAGACCGTGGCCGCGATGAGGAGGCTCTGGGTGTTCGTCGGCCCGACCGACAGGAAGCGGCTGGAGGTGAAGAGCGCCCCGAGGAACGCCAGGAAGATGGCGGTGTAGAGCCCATAGACCGCGGGAACGCCGGCGATGACCGCGAAGGCCATCGACTGGGGCAGGTCGACCACGCTGACGGTGAGGCCGGCGAGCAGGTCGTGGGGCAGATCCCGGGCGCGGTAGGTCCGGAAGGTCCGGACGATGGGCATCAGGGGGCTCGCGAGGCGGCGCCAGCTGGGGTTTGGGCCCTTCACATCGCGACCTTGTGTCGCACGGCGGATCCGGCGACGCAAGCGGCGCGGAGAGGCGCGTGCGGGCTGGCTGTTCGCGGCCGCGTCCGGCCCCCGCGAGGGGGCGACAAGACGCTTGGCCGGAGGCGTCGCGCGGCGCATACTGACCGCGTCATGAACGCGGTCTACGAGCGCGCGCCACTCGCGCTGGTGTCAGGGGTTCTGGCGCTCGGGTTCGGATTCTGGGCGCCGTCGTGTGTCGACTCGCGCTGCACGCTCGATCGCGAGTGTCCGGCGGGGCAGGTCTGCGAGACCGGCACCGGGGTCTGCCAGGTGCCGGAGTGCACGCGCGACACGGAGTGCGCGACCGGACAGGTGTGCGACGACTACGAGTGCGTCGCCGGGTGTCGCCGGGACGAGGAGTGCCCGACCGACCACGCCTGCGTGGACAAGCGCTGCGTCCCGGTCGGCTCGAGCTGCGAGTGTCCGCTGGCGCCGACCTTCTGCGTCACCGACCTGAACCCGCGGTCGACGACCGCCGGGCAGGAGGTCTGCAACGCCGATATGACCGCGACGGTCTACGTCTTCGGCAACGTCGGGTGCTCGCACTGCAAGTCGCTCCTGAACGCCGTCCTCGCGCTCGCGGAGGAGGTCGGCGGCGGGGAGGCCGCGGCGGTGGCGTTCATCCAGCTCGAGTCGATGCCCGTCGACGAGGCCGCCGTCGGCCAGTACTTCGCGGCCTACACGGTCCCGGTGCTCCCCGACGGCGGGGCGGTCGACATCTGGCAGACCTACAGCGCGGACTGGTACCACGTCGTCCTCGTCGACGATCACGGGTGCCTGGCCGGCCACTGGGGGCCGCTCTCGGCCAGCGACGTCGAGGGCGAGGACCGCGCGGCCATCAGCGCCGCGTGGACCAACGCCCTGTCCGGCGCCTGCCCCGTCGAGTAGCGCCTCGGGCCGAGCGAGCGCGTCAGCGCAGGGCGTCGAGGGTCAGGACCGCGCCCTCGCGCGCCGCGTCACCCGGCAGGGCGACGAGGAGCTCGGCGAGGTCCGCGGCGCTGATCGAGCCATAGCGCCCGCGGAGACGCCGGCCGCCGAAGACCGAGGCCACCGCGAGGAGCCCGTCGCCGACCGCGGCGCCCGCCCGCTCGGCGGGGCGCGACTCGTCCCGGTCCGGCCCGGTGATGAAGGAGGCCCGCAGGATGGTCCACGGAAGGCCTGATCCCTGGACCGCCTGCTCGGCCCGGCCGCGGGCCCGGAGGTAGCTCCCCCGCGCCGACGGTGAGGCGCCGAGCGAGCTCAAGTAGACGAGCCACGGGCGGGTCCCGGCCGCGACGCAGGCGTCGACGAGGTGCCGGGTCAGGCCGAGGTCGATCGCCTCGTGGGACGCGTCGCTCGCGTCGCCGCCCTCCCGGGCGAGCCGCCGCGCCCGCTTCATCGTGGTGCCGACGAGGCCGTAGACCTCGGTGGCGCCGAGGTCTCGGAGCGCTTCGGCCATCTCGTCGCCGTCCCAGGCCGCGACGCTGACTCGCGCGCCGACGGCCTCGAAGCGCTCGCGCCAGTCGGCGAGGCGCGGCGAGTCGGGGCGGACGTGGGCGACGACGCCCACCCCGTCGGCCGCGAGGCGCCGCACGACGGCCTGACCGGTGTAGCCGGTCGCGCCGGCGACGAACGCGACGCGCGCCGTCATCGGCGCTACTTCAGGGAGCCGTTGACGGTCAGGTACGCGTTGTCGCGGCCGACCTCGCGGACGTCGAGGTTCAGGATGGTCCCCTCGGGGACGATCTCGGTGAGGCTGCCGAGGTCGATCGCCGGCAGGTCGAAGCGCGCCTTGTCGGTCACGGTCGACAGGAGCTGCGGCACGAGCGACGAGATGAGGTCGATGACCGCCTGGTCGTCGCCGGCGAAGTAGCCCTCGTTCTGGACGATCTCGAGGATCAGCGGGTCGAGGTCGCCGAGGTTCAGCTGGATCTGGTTTCCGCCCTCCTCGTTGACGCCGAAGCCGATGGTCACCTCGGCCTCGGTCTGGAGCCACAGCGCGATGTGCGCCGGCCCGCCGAAGTCGAACTGGAGATCGAGGAAGAGGTCGCCGAGCTGGAGCCGCTCGCCGCCGTTGCCGCAGGAGTTGTAGACCGGCGGCAGCAGCGGATCGACCGACAGCTGGAGGTTCTGGAGCGGGATGTCGAAGCCGAGCGACGAGGCGTCGTCGATCTGCAGGCTCAGGGTCCCGCCCTCCCACACCGCGAAGAGGAGCTCGTTGATGAACGAGTCGTGGAGGCCCACGACCATCGGCTCGGGCGGCGGGAAGGTCAGCGACGAGTACGGCGCGCAGCCGCCGTGGCCGATGCTGCCCGGGGTCTCGTGCGGGCGCTGCGGGTTCTGGGCGATGGAGATGCCGTCGAGCCGGAGCTGCATCCGCTCGGGGGAGATGTCGATGCCGGCCGGGGCGGTCCGCACCTGGACGCTGTTGACGATGGAGTCGTCGACCGGCGACGGGATGTCGAAGGTCTGGTCGATGTTGAGCGCGTCGAACAACCCGCCGAGGGCGCCGCCGACCTGCTCCTCGACGAGCCCGGCGATGAGGGTCTGGAGCCCGTCGACGAGCGGATCCTCGATGTACGCGATGGCGCCGTCGATGAGCCCCTGCAGGAAGCCCGTCGGGTCGTTGATGTTCACCCCGAAGTCCGCGAGCGTGACGACCGTGTTCTCGGCGCTGGCGGTGATCTCTCCGTTCGAGACGCTGACGACGATGTCGGTGTCGAAGACCACCCGGCTCGACGTGGCCGCGCCGGGCAGGCCGATCGGGTCGGTCTGGCAGAAGCTGCACGGCGCCCACAGGGTGATGGTCGCGGCGAAGTCGTTCAGCACCATGTGCATGTGGATCTTGCCGTTCTGCAGCGTCAGCGCGATCTCGCTGGAGCTCGACGTGATGCCCGAGAAGTCGAGGGTGCAGTCCCCGCCGATGCAGCCGAACGAGGTCAGCGGGTTGTCGATGAACGCCTCGACGTCGATGTTGTCGATGAAGAGCTTGAAGATGCTGGCGAGGTCGTCGAGCGCCTCCTCGTCGTGATCCCCGTCGTCGATCGCCTCCTGGCTCAAGACCACGGCGAGCGCGTTCCTCACGCCGTTGTCGGCGATGACGGCGCTGTCCATCGCGTAGAACTCGCTCGAGGCCTCGGGGGAGCGGGTGACGAGCTCGACGAGGCCGTAGGGGTCGCTCGCCTCGATCAGCAGGAGGTTGAGGCCGTAGCCGGCGCCCACGTAGGTGTCGAAGCTGCCGTCGGAGCCGATCTCGAGCGGGTCGCCGTTGAGGGTCAGCGACTCGACCTCGCCGAGGTTGTCGGTGACCGTGCCGGCGACGTGGATGGTCGCCGCGTCGTCGATGACGAGGCCGCGCTCGGGGCTCGTGAGGGTCACGGTCGGCGGGGTCTGGTCGATGACCAGGGGCCGCTCGGCGACCGCGCCGCTGCCGTCGTCGGCCTCGGCGCTCACGGTGTACTTGCCCTCGAGGTCGAAGCGCATGCGGTCGCCGGCGTCGCCGAAGATGACCTCGTGGCCGGTCGGGCTCACGGCGAGGTTCTTCAGCGGGATCGGGTCCTCGCTGACGACGTTGCCGTAGGCGTCGACCCCGACGCCCTCGACGCGGACCGGCTGCTCGATCGCGTAGGCGAGCGCCTCGGGGACGTAGCGGAGGTTGATGGCCGCGACGGCGCCCGCGGTGACCGTCAGGGTCCCGGTGTCGTGCTCGCTGACCGCGTCGGCGTCGCAGGTGAGGTCGTAGCTGCCGGCGACAGTGGCCGAGGCCGCGCCGGCGGTGACGGTCAGGCCCTCGGGCTCGGAGGCGACGAAGGCCGCGTCGGCGGTGGGGTTACCGAACTGGTCGGCCACGTAGCACTCGACCTGGGTCGAGGCGCCGGCGGCGATCGAGCTGTCGGCCAGCGTCAGGACCGTATGGTTCGGCGCGCCGGCGGTCACCGTGACGGTGACGGGCGTGTCGTCGGAGAGCTGGGCCTCGTCGTCGTGGCAGGCGACGGTGAACGAGCCGGTGGCGTTGCTCGTGACCGACAGGCCGATGACCGTCGCCGCCTCGGGCGGGGTGACGATCAGCGAGAAGGCCCGCTGGGTGACGATCTCGCCGGACGCCGTCGCCGCCGCGCAGTTGATCTGCGCGCTGCCGCCGGCCGGGAACTGGCCGGGGTCCGCCTGGGTGTCCACCAGGACGATGCGGTTCGGATCGGCCCCTTGCGTGTCGTCGTCGCCGCAGCCGGAGAGAACCAGGGTGACGCCGCCGAGGGCGACGAGGAGCTGCTTGAGGGAGTTCGTCATCACGCCCGCCTCCGAGGTTGAGACGTGTTCTACCGATTGGGACCAGCGGAGACAAGGACGTGTCGCGGCCCCGGTGTCGCGGGCGGGTGGGGCGGCTCTCGAGGGTCACCCGGCGCCCCCGCGGAGGCCGCGGCTCCGGTCGGGCTATCCGTAGGCTTTCCAGGGGGTTACAAACCCGCCGCGGGGACCGCTCCGACAACGCGCGCGGGAGGTGCGCTTGGGGTCGCGTACCCACGCGGGGAGTGCTACCGTCCAGCCCATTCCCGGCCGGGGCCCGATTGACGCACCCGGCCGCGTTACCCGTGTCGAGAAGCCCCGCTGGAGGCGATGATGGAACGCGAAAGGCTGTTGGCGCGGCTGCGCCGCATCGAGGAGACCTTCGAGCTCCGCGACCCCCAGGATCGTGAGGCGATCATCGAGGGGCTCCGCTCGGACGACGAGGACCTGCGCGAGGGCGCGAAGGAAGCCGCCGCCGGCGCGATGGTCGACGCGCTGTGCGAGGATCTGCTGGGGCTGCTCGGCGACCCGGACGCCCCCGAGGAGTCGCGCGGCGACGCGGCGATCTCCCTGGGGCCGGCCCTCGAGGTCTGCCACTACGAGGGCTTCGACTTCGAGCCCGAGGAGATGCCGCTGAGCGAGGTGATGTTCCGCGAGGCGAAGGCCGCCCTCGAGGCCGCGTACGCCGACGCCGACGCGCCGACCCTGGTGCGCCGTCGCGCGCTCGAGGCGGCGGTCAGGGCGCCTGCGGACTGGCAGCAGGCGGCCATCGAGCAGGCCTGGCAGGACGAGGACCCGGAGTGGCGCCTCACCGCCGTCTTCTGCATGGGGCAGGTCGACGGCTTCCGCGACCAGCTGGTCGAGGCGATGAAGAGCGACGACGTCGACCTCCGCTGCGAGGCCATCTTCGCCGCCGCCGAGGCCGAGATCGACGAGGCCGGCGCCGAGGTCATCAAGCTCGCCGGCGACTCCGACATCGACAAGGACGTCCGTCTGGCGGCGATCCAGGCCCTGGGCGCCATCGCCCCCGAGGGCGCGCCCGAGGCGCTCGAGCGGCTGTCGGACGACGACGACCCGGACGTCGCCGAGATGGCCCAGGAGGCTCTCGACCTGCTGCTCCTCGGCGACGAGTTCGACGAGGACGACGACTTCGACTTCGACGACGAGGACGACGACTTCGACGACGACGACTTCGACGACGACGACGACTTCGATGACGACGACGACGTCTTCGATGACGACGACGACGACGACGACGCGCCGGAGAAGAAGACGACGAAGTAGCGCTCGCGCCCGGCGACCCGGGCGCTGACGAAGACGAAGAGGGGGAGCGGTCCGACGACCGCTCCCCCTTTCGCGTCTCTGCGTCGCGCGGCAAGGCCTACAGGACGCCGCGGCGCTCCTGGTCGCGCTCGATGCTGCGGAAGAGCGCGCCGAAGTTGCCCTCGCCGAAGGACAGGTGGTTTCGGCGCTGGATCATCTCGATGAAGATCGGGCCGACCAGGTTCTTCGTGAAGACCTGCAGGAGATACCCGTCGTCGTCGCCGTCGATGAGGACCTGGTGGGCCTTGATGCGGGCCCGGTCCTCGCGGACGCCGGGGACGCGGTCGTAGACGGTCGCGTAGTAGTCGTCGTCGATGTCGAGGGTCTCGATGCCGCTGCCCTCGAGCCCGTCGAGGCTCGCGAGCAGGTCGTCGCTGAGGAACGCCAGGTGCTGGATGCCCGGGCCCTTGTACTCGCGGAGATACTCCTCGATCTGCGACTTCTCCTCGTTGCCCTCGTTGATCGGGATGCAGAAGCTCCCGTCCGGCGAGCGCAGGGCGTACGAGACGAGCCCCGTCTTCTCGCCCTTGATGTCGAAGTAGCGCACCTCGGAGAAGCCGAAGACGCCCTTGTAGAAGCGCGACCACGGCTCGAGGCCGCCCTTCGGGACGTTGTTCGTCAGGTGGTCGATGACCGTGAAGCCCAGGCTCGGCACCTCGCGCGGGGCGTCGTGGGGGACGAAGCCCTGCCGCCAGGGCGCCCGGTCCGCGCCCTTGCCCTCGAGGAGGTAGATGAGCGAGCCGCCGATCCCGTAGATGGCCGGCACCCGCGGCAGCGTCCCGTTGCCCTGGAAGGGCTTCGCCCCGCGCTTCGTCGCCTCGGCCAGCGCGACCTCGGCGTCGTCGACCCACCACCCCATCGCGGGGATCGAGGGGCCGTGCTCGGCGGCGAAGGCGAGCGCCTGGCCGCCGGGCTGGTTGTCGAGCAGGAAGACGATCTCGTTCTGCTCGTAGAGATCGACCGCCAGCTCGCGGTGCTGCTCGCGGCGCGAGAAGCCGAAGCCGGTGAAGAGCCGGTCGAGCGCCGCCGGATCGGGCGAGGCCCACGCCACGAAGGCGATGCCGCGCAGGCCGAGGGGGTTGTCCTGAGTCGCGTTGGTCGTCGTCGTCATCACTCGCTCCAGCTCTTCCAGTAGTCGGCCCACTCGACCCGGCTCGCCGCCTCGGTGACGGCCAGCGGCCGCCGGGTGTCGATCATCACCGCGACCTCGTCGGTCGCCGTCTTGTCTCTGCTGGCCTCGATCGCGCCGGGCTGCGGCCCGTGATGGATGCCCTGGGGGTGGAAGGTCAGCATCCCCGGGGCGATGCCCTCGCGGCTGAAGAACTGGCCGCTGTGGTAGAAGATGACCTCGTCGTAGTCGATATTCGCGTGATAGAACGGGACCTTGAGGGCGCCGGGGTCACCGTTTTCGAGCGGCCGCGGGAGGAACGTCACGATGACCATCGCCGGGGTGACGAAGGTCGCGTGCGCGCTCGGCGGCAGATGGTACCGGTCCGACATCACCGGCCGGATGTCGGCGACGTTCACGCGCCAGACCGTCAGGTCCCCCTTCCAGCCGACCGTCGTGATCGGGTCGAAGGGGTAGAAGATCGACGTCAGGCGGCCCAGGCGCTGGACCTTGAGCTCCCACTCGCGCTTGTCGGCGGGGTCGGCGAGGGGCGCCGGCCCCGGGGTCGGGACGTCGATGACCGCGGGGTCGAACAGCGCCGTCTGGCCGAGGAGGCCCTTGTCGGGGAGCGTCACCTCGTCGGCGGACTCGACCACCAGGAGCCGCGTCGGCGCGTCGGGGAAGAGGCGGTAGACCGTGCCCCGCGGGATGACGAGGTAGTCGCCCTCGCGATACCCGATCGGCCCGAAGTCGGTGTGCGCCGTGCCCTCGCCCTTGTGCACGAAGAGGACCTCGTCCGCGTCGGCGTTGCGGAAGTGGTACGGCATCGGCCGGTCGATGCTGGCCATCCGCACGACCACGTCGGCGTTCTCGAGGACCGCGACGCGGCTCGCGAGGTAGTCCCCCTCGCCGACGCCGAGGTCGCTGACGTTCAGGGCGTGAGGCCGCAGATCGCCCTCGATGCGGGTCCAGCCGACCGGCGGCCGCGACCGGTAGAGGTGGGCGTAACGCCCGAAGAACCCGTTGCGCCCGAACTCCTCCTCGACCGTCCCCTCGGGGAGGTCGACGTGGGCCTGACGCGACACTCGTCCGCGCATCCAGTGCATGTGGCTGCTCCCTGTTCGCTCGTCTTGATCGAGATCAGGGTTCTAGCGGGTCGTCGCAGGTGAATGAAATTGAGAAAGATTGCTTTGTTTGTTCTAAGTAGATGAACGATAGGCCGGAGACGTCGACCGCGGCGGCCTCCTGCTCGAGCGGACGCCACCGCGTCACGAGGTCGCGGCGCCAGGCCGGTCGGGGCGTGCTATACCAGCGGCATGACGACGCTCTGCGCGAGCTGCGGCGAGACGGTGCGGCTCCTCGCCGGTCGAAGCGACTGCTCGAGCTGCGGTGGTGAGGCGCTCCTCGTCGGCGGCGAGGGGCGCTATCGGCTCGAGGGCGTCGTCGGGCGCGGCGCGATGGGCACCACCTACGCCGCCCGGCGGGACATCGACGGCGCCGCGGTCGCGATCAAGGAGCTGCTGGTCAGCCGCCTCGACTCCCTCGAGACCCAGGCGCGCTTCGAGCGGGAGGGTGCCACCCTGGCCCAGCTCGACCACCCGGGCGTGGTGTCCTTCGTCGAGCAGTTCATGGCCGGCGAGGGGCGGCTGGCCGGCTGGTACATCGTCAGCGAGCTCGTCACCGGCCCGACCCTCGCCGAGGAGCGCGCGAGGCGGCGCTACGACGCCGTCGAGATCCTGAGGATCGTCGAGGAGCTGGCCGAGGTCCTCGCCTATCTGCACGCCCGCCAGCCGCCGGTCGTCCACCGCGACCTCAAGCCGTCGAACGTCATCCGGCGCGAGCGCGACGACCGGCTGGTCCTCATCGACTTCGGCGCCGTCCGCGACGCCGTGACGAGCGCCCTCGACGACACGCCGTCCGTCGCCGGCACCGTGGGTTTCATGGCGCCCGAGCAGCTCGCCGGTGACGCCGTCCCGGCTTCGGACGTCTACGCCCTGGGCGCCACCGCCGTCGCGCTGGCCGCCGGGCGCCCGCCGCTGGAGCTCCTCGACGCCGAGCACCGCCTCCGCTGGCGCGAGGCGGTCGAGCTCCCCGGCCCCCTGGCCGAGCTCGTCGACGCCGCCCTCGCGCCGCACCCGGCCGACCGGCCCAGCGCGGAGGAGCTCGCCCGCCTCGCCCGGGACGCGCGGTGGGCCATCGATGCGGGGCTCCCGAGCGCCTCCGTCCCGAGCCGTGATGACGCGCTGGCGTCGAGCGACCCGACCGCGCTGGACGACTTCGATCGGTCGACAGGGGCCTGGTTCGGCGGCCTGGGCGCCGGCGCGCTGGCCCTCGCCGACCTCGGCGGCGTGGTCGCCGGGCCCCTCCCGTGGGCGCTCGTCCTGCTCGGCATGGGGGCGGCCTGGGCGGCGCTCTTCTTCGGGACCAACCGCCTCGGGCACGCCGACGCGACGCCGCTGCTCGGGATCGCCGTGGGGGTGGCCCTCGCCGGGCTCCTCTTCATGGGGCTCACCCACGACGTCGACCACGAGTGGGTCTACCTCGTCGAGGGGCTCTTCCTCGTCGGCTACGCCGGAGCCCTCGGGGCGGTCGGCTGGACGCTGAGGGCCCGCGGCGTCCCGGCGGTGATGCTGCTCGTCGCCGTCGTCATCTCGCTCGCGATGGTCGCCCCCTACGTCATGGGCACCCTCGACCGGGCGCTGCTCGAGGACGACCTCGGCGACCTGCTGTGGCGCGGCGGCTCGCTGTTTCGCGGCGTCGCGCACCTGATGGTGCTCGCCCTCGTCCTCGCCGGCCCGCCCGTCGCGCGCGAGGAGGCGTAGCGACCGGCCTCGGCTACTGCGGGTAGCGGACGATCACGACGCCGGAGCCGCCGGCGCCGCCCGCGCCGCCGTTGCCGGAGATGGTCGTGCCCGCGCCGCCCCCGCCGCCGGTGTTGGGCGTGCCGGCCTGGCCGTTGGTCCGGCTGCTGCAGACGCCGCCGTCACCGCCGCCGCCGATCCCGCCGTAGCCGTGGCCGCCGCAGGGGTTGTGCGAGCCGCCTCCACCCCCGCCGGCGTAGTACGTCGAGGTGCCTGTGATGTCGTACGCGAGCCCTGGGCCGCCGTCTCCGATGTCGCTGGTGGTCCCGCTGACGCCGGGGCCGCCCGCGCCTCCGCCGCCACCGCCGTTGTAGGGGTTGTTGGTTCCGGTGCCGCCGCCGTGGCCTTGACCGGCGGTGCCGTCGCCGCCGGTGGAGCCCGCGTATCGCGCGCCGCCGCCGGAGCCGCCGTCGCGGCCGTCCCCGCCGCTCGAATCGGAGCCGCCGCCGCCGCCGCCGATCGCGACGAGGGTGCCGAACGTCGAGTTGCCGCCGTACCCACCGACGCCGCCGCTGCCGTCGCCACCCGAACCGCCGGCGCCGACCACGACCGTCACCACCTGACCCGCCGTCAGCGCGTATGCCCCGTCGTAGAGGAGCCCGCCCGCGCCGCCGCCGCCGCCCGAGCGCCCGCCGCCGCCGCCGCCACCCGCGACGACGAGCACCTCGACATCCATGGCGTCGCCGGTGACCGTGAAGGTCCCGTCGGAGGTGAAGGTGTGAACCCGGTAGCCCGGGATGTCGGTGACGAGGCCCCCGGTCGCGGCGTAGTCAGGGGCCACGGCGTCGGCGACGCTGCCGTCGAAGTAGGCCCCGAAGGCGACCGGTGAGGCGAAGTCCGTGTAGACGGTGCACACCCCGGAGCTCGGGCAGGAGGACGTGTTGACGGGGTGCTGCCTGCAGGCGACGGCGCCGGAGCCGTCGGTCAGGGTCACGCTCCAGGACAGGTAGGGCACGACGGCGTTGGCCGGGGTCGTGCCGTCGTCGAGCGCGCCGCGGGTCGCGAGGCCGGTGGTCGTCAGGGCGCAGTCCGCGAGGCCGTCGAGGCCCAGCGCCACGTTCCAGTATTGCTTGTCGAAGCCGAGCTGCTCGGTGCCCCGGTAGACGGCGGCGGCGAAGAGCGGGTTGGTCCCGACGACCGTGGCCTGGTCGGCGTCGGCGAGGTCGAGCTGCCCGGGTCCGGCCGCGGGGTCGAGCGTCACGCTGTTCGCGCCGCCGCCGCAGGAGACGACGACGTCGTCGAGGTACTGCACGGTCTCGCCGCCGCCGCTGATGTCCGCGGTGCAGGCGAAACCCAGGACCGCCGTCGGGCCGCGCGTCCCGTCGTCGTCGGTGAGGAGCTCGAGAGGAACGCCCGGGGACTTCTCGCAGTCGAGCTTCGCCGAGCAGAAGACCTGGTCGAGCTCGACCGCGATGTCGAAGAAGCCCTGGTTGGCCTGGCGCAGGATGCTGATGTCGAAGTCGACCGCGACGTCGGCGTCGGCCAGGCAGGTGACGGTCTGGTCGACCGGGCCGGGGTTCTGGTAGCGCGAGACGTCGATCGGCGTCGTCCCGGCGGCCCCCTCGTACAGCGCGAGGAGCTCGAGGGTGACGGTGTTGTCGTTGTCGTCGGCGTCGCACGGCGCGACGTAGGAGAGCCCACCGGCGCCATCGCCGTAGACGTCGGCCGTCAGCTCGACGTCCACGACCGTCTCGTCGGAGCCGTTCTCTACGCGCAGGCTGTAGCGCGCATTTGTGATTCCGGGGAGGTCGAGCGCGGCGACGGTCAGGCTCAGCGCGGCGCCGGACGGAGCGCCCGGGCTCTGGGCGCAGGACGCGAGCAGGGTGAGCGCGAGCCCCGCGGCGGCCGCGGGTCCCGCGAGAGGAGCCCTCGCGGCCCGCGCTTCATCGCAACGCACACTCATACCCGCCTCACACATGGATCGCTGGAAGGGATAACGCGCTCAACGTTCCGCGATCGCGAAAGCAGCGTCAAGCATCGGCGCTGCAACACGGCTCCGCCGGCGGCCGCGACGGGGCTCCCGCGCGCCGTGGATTGTCGCCCGGTCTCCGACGGGCTATGCGTCGGCGTATGGCTGACGACGACCGCCTCGAGTCCCTCTTCGACCGCCTCCGCGGCGACACCGACACGGAGATACCCACCTCGGCCTTCGGGCGCCTCCGGCGCATGGCCGGGACGGCGCTCCGGACCGCCCGCGCGGCGAGGAAGGGCGGCGGCCCGGGGCAGGGGTTCGGCGCGGCCGACCTCGCCGCCGTCGAGCGCATGGTGGTGTCCCTGGGCGAGCTCAAGGGCATCGCGATGAAGATGGGGCAGATCCTCAGCTACATCGACGCCGACATGCCGGCCGAGACGCGGCGCCTCCTGAGCCTCCTGCAGGTGCACTCACAGCCGACGCCCTTCGAGCAGGTCACCGCCATCATCCGCGAGGACGTCCCCGCCGAGGCGGACGCCATCATCGCCAGCCTCGACCCGATCCCCGTCGCCAGCGCCTCGATCGGCCAGGTCCACCGCGGGGTGCTCCCCGACGGGACCGAAGTCGCCGTGAAGGTCCGCCACCCCGGGATCGACGACGCCATCCGCGCCGACTTCCGCGCCGCGAGCGTCGGCAAGGTGATGGCGGCGCTGATGGCCCCCGGCGCGAGCATCAAGGACACCATCGCCGAGGCCCAGGCGCGCTTCCTGGAGGAGTGCGACTACGCCCTCGAGGCGACGCGCCAGCGCCGCTTCGCCGAGATCTTCGCCGCCGACGAGCGCATCGCCGTTCCCGCGGTCCACGACGCCTGGTGCGGGCAGCGGGTGCTCACGACGACGTGGCACGACGGCGTGTCCTACGACGCCTGGCTCGACTCGGACCCCAGCGCCGAGGAACGCGCGGCGGTCGGGCGCGCCCTCTACGACTTCTACGTCGGCACCCTCTACCGCCACGGCATCTTCAACGCCGACCCGCACCCGGGCAACCTCCTCTTCATGCCCGACGGGCGCGTCACGGTGCTCGACTACGGCTGCGTCAGGGCCTTCGACGGCGCCACGGTGCGGGCGCTCGCGGCGCTGTCCCAAGCGGTCCGGGACGACGTGGCGCCGGCCATCCGCGACGCCATGGTCGGCCTCGGCGCCCGCGACCCGGGGGACTCCGGCAAGCGCTTCGACGCGACCCGAGGGCTCCTGCGCGCCTTCTTCGGCCCGGTCATGGAGCCCGGCCGGCACGTCATCACGGCCGACGTCAGCATCGACTTCAAGCAGTCGTATCAGACCAAGCGCGCCATCTTCCGCCTGCGGGTGCCGGGCAAGCTCCTGTTCCTCTACCGGATCCGGTTCGGACTCTACGCCGTGCTCGCGCGCATCCGCGCCGACAACGACTGGCGCGCGATCGAGACGCGGCTGACCGACGCGGTCCTGAGCCCGAGCGCGTGAGTCGCCGGGCCGCCTTCAGCCTCGACCAGCTCGAGGCCCTCGACGCGGTGGTGAGCCACGGGTCGTTTCGCGCGGCGGGCGAAGCGCTCGGGCGCGTGACGTCGGCGGTGAGCTACGCGGTCCGCACGCTCGAGGAGGCGGTCGGCTTCGCGATCTTCGACCGGAGCGGCCACCGCGCGGTGCTGACGACGGCGGGCGCGGCCTTCCTGCTCGAAGCGCGGGCCCTGCTGGAGCGGGCGGCGGAGCTGTCCCGCTACGCCGAGCAGCTCGAGCGCGGTTGGGAGCCGGAGCTCGCCCTGGTGGTCGATGGCGTCCTTCCCCTCGGCCCGGTGATGCGCGCCCTGAGCCGGATGAGCCGCGAGGCCGTGCCGACCAAGGTCGAGGTCGTCGTCGAGTACCTCGGCGGCGTGTACGAGCGCTTCGAGCAGCACCGCGCCGACCTGATGATGGCGCTCGACTTCCCGGGCCACCCGGACTTCGAGAGCGCGGCGATGGAGCCCCTGACGATGTGGCTCCTCGCGCGGGCCGATCACCCCCTGGCGGCGCTCGACGTCGTCACCCGCGAGGACCTGCGGCAGCACGTCGAGCTGGTCGTCGCCGACAGCGCCCCGCGCCTGTCGGCCCTGCGGCGGCATCTACGGCCGCATCGGCTCCGCCTCGGGAGCCCGCACATCGTTCGGCTCTCGGACTTCCTCAGCAAGCGCGAGGCCATCCTGGGCGGGGTCGGCTTCGGCTGGCTCCCGACCCACCTCGTCGACGACGCCGTGACCCGCGGCGAGCTCGTGCGGCTGCCCTTCGACGAGGGCGGCGACTTCACCTTCGCCCCCCGCCTCGTCTGGCGCCGGGCCCCCAAGCCGGGCCCCGCGACGCGCCTCATCCGGCGCCTGCTCGACGAGGAGCTCGCGGGGGGCGGCGCGGTCCGACCCGCGCGGGTTACAAACGAATCGATCTAACGGATCGGGCAGGGTAGGGGCCGCGAGGCCCGGTCGAGCTCCTGGTGAGATCGCGACGACACCCATTCTAGCGGGGTTCTGTGGGGTGATCGCCGGGCCGAGAGCGAGAGGGCAGGCCGTTTGACATTTACCTAATTCGTAAAGAAACGGTCGTTCGGGCGGCGAAACCGATCAAGTGAGCGACCGCAGCATCCGACTCTGATCCCAGACCCGGACGCGGCCGAGCTCGCCTGATTTCGTGGTGAGATCTCGAGCGTATCGCGGATGCACAGCCCAGCGCGCCTCGTCAGCGCCACGACCTCACCGTGGCCGAGACGCGTTTGCATCACCTCCCCCTGCCCCGGTGCGTGCCCACGTGAAGAACTTCAAGATCGGTCCGAAGATCCTGCTCGTCGCCAGCCTCATCGTCGTCGCGATGGCCGCGACCGCGGCCTGGGGCTTCTCCCAGCTCGCAGACCAGCTCTATCGCGGCAAGCAGGAGCAGGTGCAACACCTCGTCGAAGCGGCGTGGAACATCGCCGACGCGTACGCCAAGGACGTGGCGGCGGGCGAGCTCACCGTCGAGGCGGCGCAGGAGGAGGCCAAGCACGCCCTGACCCACCTCCGCTACGACGGAGACAACTACTTCTGGGTCAACGACCTCGACGCGCGGATGGTCATGCACCCGGCCAAGCCCGAGCTGAACGGCAAGGACATGTCGGAGAGCCGCGACCCCAACGGCACGGCGCTCTTCCAGGACTTCGTGAAGGTCGCCAAAGAGAAAGGGGAAGGCTTCACGGAGTACTACTGGCCGAAGCCGGGTCGCGACGCGCCGGTGCCGAAGGTCTCCTACGTCAAGCTGGTCCCGGAGTGGGGCTGGGTCGTGGGCTCGGGGCTCTACGTCGACGACATCGAGGACGAGCTGTGGGCCACGCTCACCCTGGTTCTGAGCGTCAGCGTCCCGGCGGTGCTGCTGGTGATGCTCTTCGCGTTCTTCATCGCCCGGCAGCTGAGCCGCTCGATGGGCCGCATCGTCAAGGCGGCCGACGACCTGGCTCGCGGTGACCTCGACCAGACCCTCGACGTCAGCGGCAAGGACGAAGTCGCGGCGATCGCGGTGGCGGTGACCGGGGTCGCCGAGCACATGCGCAGCCTGGCGCAGGTGGCCTCGCGGGTCGCGGAGGGCGACCTCGCGGTGACCGTGGAGGCGCGGAGCGACAAGGACGTCCTGTCCCACAACCTCGGCGACATGGTGACGACGCTCCGGGCCCTCCGGGACGAGATCGACGGGCTGACCACCGCGGCCAGCGAGGGGCGGCTCCGGGTTCGCGGGGACGACGGCGCCTATGCGGGCGGCTGGTCCGAGCTCGTGAGCGGCGTCAACGCCCTCATCGACGCCCTGGTCAAGCCCATCGACCAGACCAGCGAGTCCCTCGTCCAGCTCGCGCGTGGCGAGATCCCGCCCGAGATCACCACCGCGGCGCCGGGCGAGCTGGCGACCATCAAGGACAGCCTCAACGCCCTCATCACCGCGATGCGCGAGGTGAGCGCGGTGGCCGGCGAGATCGCGGACGGGAACCTGCGGGTCGACGTGCGCGTCCGCTCCGAGCACGACGCCCTGATGAAGGCCCTCGACGCCATGGTGCGGCAGCTGACCGACGTGGTCGCCGAGGTCCAGAGCTCGGCGGACAGCGTGGCCGGCGGCAGCGGGCAGCTGCGCGCGGCGGCCGAGGACATGTCCCACGGCGCGACGCGCCAGGCGGCGGCGGTCGAGGAGGTCTCGAGCGCGATGGAGCAGATGAGCGCCAACATCCGCCAGACCGCCGACAACGCGTCTCAGACCGAGCGGATCGCGGTGCAGGCGGCCTCGGACGCGAAGCTCGGCGGGGACGCCGTGGCGCGCACCGTCTCGGCGATGCAGGACATCGCGGCGCGCACCGAGATCATCGGTGAGATCGCCCGCCAGACGAACCTCCTCGCCCTCAACGCCGCCATCGAGGCGGCCCGCGCCGGCGAGTACGGTCGCGGCTTCGCGGTGGTCGCGGCCGAGGTCCGCAAGCTCGCGGAGCGCAGCCAGCGCGCGGCGGGCGAGATCGGCCAGCTCTCCGGCACCAGCGTCGAGGTCGCCGAGGAGGCCGGCGTGCTGCTCGGCAAGATCCTCCCCGACGTGCAGAAGACCGCCGAGCTCGTGATGGAGATCAGCGCGGCGGCGCGGGAGCAGGACGCCGGCGTGGGGCAGATCAACAGCGCCATTCAGCAGCTCGACAACGTCATCCAGCGGACGGCCGCCGGGGCGGAGGAGACCTCGGCGACCGCCGAGGCGCTGGCCACGGGAGCTCGGTCGATGCAGGAGACGGTCGCGTTCTTCCGGGTCGACGATGACCGCCGCGCGCCAGAGGCCCCAGCGGCGCCTCGCGGGCCGTCGCGACCGGCGACGCTCCGCTCGCTCACGCGGCCGGGGGCCGTGCGGCGACCGATCACGCGTCGGTCGGAGCGACCGACCATGGTCGCCTCCGGGGTCGACCTCCACCTCGACGACGCCTGACCCGGCCCGGGGGCCGCGGCGCCCCCGTGGCTCCGGGCGGCGGCGGGCGAGAGCGAGAGCGGGCGGTGAGCGCGTGCGTGTGCGGCGCGAGAGGCGGCGTGGGCGGTGGCAGCGCGAAGCCAGAAGCGAGCGCCCGAGGGAGCGGAGTGGGGTGCGCGCGCGGTGCGCGAGGTGAAGTGGGCGAGGGCGCGAGGTGGTTCGCGAGAAATACCAACCACTTCGCGCCCTTCGGGTCGCGCTCGAGCCGTATCCGACCGAGCGGCTCAGCTCTTCGGCGCTACTCCAGGACGTCGATCTTCCGCTCGTGGCAGATGTCCTTGAGCTGCTTCGGCCACACCGTCACGCTGCACTCGCCGAGGTGCGCGCGCCGCAGGAAGTACATGTACGTCCGCGACTGCCCGATGCCGCCGCCGACCGACAGCGGGACCTCGTCGTTCAGCACCATCTGGTGGTACGGCATCCCCAGGAAGTCGAGCTGCCCCGTGAGCTCGAGCTGCTGCCGGAGCGTCTCCTTCGTGACCCGGATCCCCATCGAGGTCAGCTCGTGCCGCCGCTGGGTCACCGGGTTCCACACCAGGATGTCGCCGTTGAGCCCGTGCATCGGGCGCCCGTCCTCGCTCGTCGTCGGCGTGACCCAGTCGTCGTAGTCCGCCGCCCGCATCTCGTGCGGGTAGCCGTCGTCCAGGGTCCAGCCGATGCCGATGATGAAGACCGCCGGGTGCTCCTGCAGGATCTTCGTCTCGCGCTGCTTGCGCGGCAGGTCCGGGTACTTCGCCAGCAGGTCCTCCGCGTGGATGAAGTGCAGCTTCTCCGGGAACTCGCCCCACCGCGCCGCCAGCTGCGGATACATCTGGTTTGCCAGCTCGCCGGCCCCGCGCAGGACGCCCCAGATCCGGTTCACCACGTCCTTGAGGAACGGCAGGTTCCGGTCCTGGGCCGTCATGACCCGCTCCCAGTCCCACTGGTCGACGTACGAGCTGTGGTCGTGGTCGAGGAAGTAGTCCTTGCGCACCGCCCGCATGTCGGTCAGCACGCCCTCGCCCACGTCGCAGCCGAACTGCGACAGCGCGAACCGCTTCCACTTCGTCGCCGCCTGCACCACCTGGCAGTCGAGGCGTCGGTCGAGCCCGAGCCCCGCCTTGAAGTCCACCGGCGTCCGCGAGCCGTCACGGTCGAGGTAGTCGTTCATCCCGCTGTCCCGCTCGACGATGAGCGGGCACTCGACCCTGAAGATGTTGAGCTCCTTCGACAGACCGTCCTCGATGTGACGCTTGATGGCCGAGATGCCGAGCTGCACCTCCTTGCGGGTCAGGAGCGGCTCGTACTCGGTCGGGAGGATGCGGGCCACCTCGTCGTAGGTGCTGACGCCGGGGCCTGCGAGATCCGCGCGCTTGTCTGCCATCTGAACATCCCCTTTTCGTGGCTGCCCCCGGAGGCGCCGATGCACGGGGACTCCGGGCGTGGGACGGGCTCTCACCCTGCCTCTGGCCTACACCCGCCGGCGGCGCTTGAACAGCCCGGAAACCCGATTGATTTCCGACCCATCAGCCGCTTCCCCGAGGCTCGCCGACGCCGGGAGAGGGCCGCGACGCCATGCCGCACCCACGGCGCTGGTCTGGCAGCGCGTCGTGACCAAAGTCGTCGCCAGAGGCCACCATGCAGCTCCCATCCCGCTCCACCGGGCTCCTGCTCCTGATCGTCGCCCTCCTCCTGCCGCCGGGGATTCACGCCCTGCACGACGCCGGCGCGCTGCCGAGCGCACGCCCGCGCGTCCTGCTGATCGGGGACTCGATCAGCAAAGGCTACGCCCCCTACGTCCGACTCCTCATGATGCGCGACACACGCGTCTACTGGCCCGAAGAGAACTGCCACGCCACCGTCGACGGCCTCGCGAACCTCGACCGCTGGCTCGGCGACGAGCCCTGGGACGTCATCCACTTCAACTTCGGCCTCCACGACCTCAAGTGGCTCGAGGACGGCCGGCTCGCGATGCCCGGCCGCGGTGCGCAGAACGTCCGCGTCGCGGAGTACGAGGCCAACCTCGACCGCATCGTCACCCGCCTCGAGGCGACCGGCGCCACGCTCGTCTGGGCGACGACGACCCCCGTCCCGCGCGGCGCGCGCGGCCGCGCCCACGGGGACGCGGCGCGCTACAACGCCGCCGCCGCCCGCGTGGTGGCGCGCCACGGGATCGCCGTCGACGACCTCCACGCCTACATCAGCCCAGACCTGACCCGCTACCAGAAGCCCGACGACGTCCACTTCACGCGGCACGGGTACTTCCGCCTCGCGCGGCAGGTCGCCGACAGCCTCCAGGAGGCCCTGCGCCCCTCGCCCGAGGCGCCGCCGCAGGCTTGATGTCGTTGAACGCGCGACCTTTTTTGTCGGCGTCCGGCGCCTGGCCTACCCTCCGTGCGGTCACGTCGATGAGACCGCCCGCAGGAGGATGGGATGCGCCCCAGTATCACGCTCGCCGCCGCTCTCACGGCAGCCACCCTGTTCACCCTGGGTGGCTGCTCCGATGATCCTGCTGGGACCGCGGACGCGACGGACACGGTCGACGACATCGCCGCGGACACCGCCGTCGATGACACGTCCACCTCCGACACCGGCGAGGCCGCGGACTCCGCCGACGCGGCGGAGGACACCCTCGCGGACGGTGACACGGGCACGACCGACTCGGTCGAGCCGGACACGACGACCGACACGGTCGAACCCGACACGGTCGAGCCGGATACCACGGCCGACACGGTCGAGCCGGATACCACGGCCGACACGGTCGAGCTGGACACGTCGACCTCCGACGACGGCGGCGGGCCTCAGGTCGCGCTGACCTTCCACCTCGTCGAGTTCCTGTCCCTCGCGGATCTAGACGGCCTCGAGCTCACCATCGGCGCCGAGACCGTCACCACCGACGCCGACGGCGAGGCCACCCTCCACGTCACGGCGGGCGCCGACTATGTCCTCGTCATCACCGGCGACGACATCCGCGACCACTACATCTACGCCCGCGCCACCAACGACGACGCGGCCTTCCGATACCAGATCGCCGTGAACGAGACGATCACCACGCTCGCGACCGCCTTCGGCATCACCCTCGACGCCGACGAGGCCATCGTCGACCTCGCCCCCCGTGACGAGGACGGCGGCGATATCGCCGGGATGACCCTCGGGATCGACGCCTCCAGTGACCTCCAGCTCGTGTTCGATGAGCAATCCGCCAGCCTGGTCAGCCTCGGGGACACGACCCTCGCGGGCTCCGAATCCACCACGATCTTCGCGAACGTCCCCGCCGGCGCCGTCACGCCGAGCTTCTCGCACCCCTGGGGGTACACCTGCGACGTCGGCCCGAACCCCATCGACGTGCCCGCCGGCTCCTACGTCATCGCCGAGTACCGCTGCAGCTACGCCCCGGTCACCCAGACCTTCGGGCTGTCCGACTTCGTGACTGGCGCCGCCGTCGTCGGCGCCACGGTCGAGGCCTTTGGCCAGACCCTCACCACCGACGACAACGGCACGGTCGCCGTCGTGACCCCGCCCAACGCCGACATCCTCGTCGCGATCACCGGCGAGGGCTTCCGCGATCACTACTTCTACCTGCGCACGCGCTCGACCGACGCGGCCTTCACCTACAGCCTCGCGACCGACAGCTCCATCGCGGCCCTCGAGGCCATCCTCGGACAGCAGGTCGACGACGGCGACGGGATCCTCGCCGTCGCCCCGCGAGAGCTCGACACCCTCGCGAACCTCGGCGAGGTCACCGTCAGCGTCGATCAGTCCTACGACCTCGCGCTCGTGTTCGACTCGAGCTCCGACTACGGCCTGAGCCCCGGGACGACGACCATCGTCGGGTCTCAGGCGACGGTCATCTTCGTCAACGTCACGCCCACCGAGGTCACGCCCTCCTTCACCGACGCCGCGGGCCACGTCTGCGACATCGGCCCCGCCTCGGTCGACGTCCCGGCGGGCAGCTACGTCATCGCCAACTACCAGTGCGCGGTGCCCTGACCCGCGGTCTCACGGCGGCGCCAGGCGCCCGCTGGCCGAGGTCCCGTAGCGGTCCTCGGCGCTGGCCGAGTCGCACGCGACACAGCTGCTGACATCTCGTCGCGCGGTCACAGGAGCCGCGGAGCGCGGAGGCCCTCGTGCTCGAGGAGCCAGCGCTTGTTGGGCTCGCCGCCGCCGTAGCCGGTCAGGGAGCCGTCGGCGCCGATGACCCGGTGGCAAGGGACGACGATGGAGATGGGGTTGGCGCCGTTGGCGGCCCCGACGGCGCGCGAGGCGGTCGGGCGGCCGATACGCTTCGCCAGCTCGCCGTAGGAGAGCGTCTGCCCCCACCGGATCTCCCGGAGCGCCGCCCAGACGGTCCGCTGAAAAGGCGTTCCGCTCATCCGCAGCGGGAGGTCGAAGATCCGCCGCTCGCCCGCGAAGTACTCGGTCAGCTCGCGCTTCGCCTGGCTGAGCAGCCGGGACGGCGTCTCCCCTGGTGTCGCAGGGGGCGCGTCGTCCCGGTGAAACCACAGGCCGACGAGGGCGTCGTCGGTCGCCTCGAGACGCAGGGGCCCGACGGGGCTCTCGATCAGGGTGACGTAGGTCTGGTTGTCGCTCATCGGCCGTTATCCCTTGGTCTCCGCTTGGTCCGTCCACAGCGCGACCGCGGCGTAGGCACGCCAGGGGCGCCAACGCTCGGCGGTCTCCTCGCGCGAGGCGGCGTCACCGCCGAGCGCCTTCACGATGCCCAGATCGCTCGCCGGGAAGGCGTCGGGCCACCCGAGGCGCATGGCGACGACCTCGGCGGTCCAGGGGCCGATCCCCGGGAGCGCCAACAGCCGCTCTCGCAGCTCCGGGACCGGCGCGCCCGGCGAGAGCGACAGACCGTCCCGGGCGGCCGCCGCGAGGGTGACGAGGGTCCGCGCGCGGCTCCCGGGCATCCCGAGCCGGGCGAGGGTGTCCACGCCGGCGGCGACGTAGGCTTCCGGGGTCGGCGAGAGGACGCTCAGCGCCGGGTCGTCGGTCGTCTCCGGGGCGACCGGCTCGCCGAGGGCCGCCGCGATCCGGCTGGCGATGGTTGTCGCGCCGCGGACGCTGATCTGCTGCCCGATGACCACCCGCGCGGCCGCCTCGAAGCCGTCGAAGGCGCCCGGCAGGCGGAGCCCGGGGTGCCGGTCGAGGGCCGGCGCGAGGCGGGGATCCGCGCCGAGGGTCGCGGCCACCTCGTCCGGGGTCGCGTCGAGGTCGAAGAGCCGACGGAGGCGGGCGATGAGCGGCATCAGGTGGCCGGCGAGGGACGCCGAGACCGTCGCGCGCAGCGCCGGGCGCCCGGCGTCGCGGGTGACGCTGACCCAGCCCACGTCGGGGCCGAGGCGGACGGTGCGGCGGTAGGTGTCGTCGGTGACGACCTCGACTCCGGTGGTCGCGCGGTCGGCGAAGAAGGCGAGGAGCGCCTCCCAGTCGAGCGGCGGCCGGTAGTCGAGGCGCAGCGTGATGGCGCCGCTGGCGTCGGCGCTCCGGTGGTCGCGCCGGAGCGCGGTGGGCGGTCGCCCGAAGCGCTCGCGGAACAGGGCGTTGAAGCGGCGGACACTCGAGAAGCCGCTCGCGAACGCGACCTCGGCCATCGAGAGCTGGGTGTCCTGTAGCAGCTGCTTCGCCAGCGCCATCCGGCGCGTCTGGGCGACGACGACCGGCGGGACCCCGGCCCGCGCCGTCACCGCGCGCCGGAGGTGGCGCGCGGTGACGCCGAGCGAGGCGGCGAGGTCGTCGAGGGAGGCCTCGTTGAGCGCCCCGGCGGCGATACGGCCGAGCGCGGCGTCGGCGAGCCGGTCGATGGCGTCGGTCGCGCTGTGTCCGGGCGCCAGCTCCGGGCGGCACCGGAAGCAGGCGCGGAAGCCCTCGGCCTCGGCCTCGGCGGCGGTCTTGAAGTAGCGGCAGCGGGTCGCGCCCGGCGTCCGCGCGCGGCACACGGGGCGGCAGTAGATCCCGGTCGTCGTGACGCCGACGAAGAACACCCCGTCGAAGCGGGCGTCGTGCGACTGGACGGCGCGGTAGCAGGTGTCGGCGTCGAGGTTCATGAGCCGCATGGTAGGGAGCGCCGCGGGCGTTGTCTGGCCGTTTTCGGACCCCGGGGCGACTTCTCCGCGCCCCCCGGCGCCTCGGTCGAACGCCCGACGGTTTCAGTCGGTCGCCGGCCGTGGCATGGTCCGCGCGCTCGGGTCGAGTCTGCTCGAATCGATCGGCCCACACGCGCGTTCCCCGCCCGGAGGTGACGAAAATGTCTGCTGTCTACGCGATCATCATGTGGTCCTGGGTCATGGCTGGCCCCGGCGACGCCAGCTACGTCGACGTCATCGGGGCCGAGGTCCCGAACGCCATGGAGCTCTACGAGAAGTACCCCGACAACGCCCTCATCCCCGCGGACGAGAAGGGGCTCCCGGACGCGGTGAGGAAGATCGACCGCTGGACGGTCATCACGTCGAAGGGCGCCTCGGAGCGCAAGGTCACGGGCATCTCGATCCGCTCCGGTGCGGGTGAGAACCACGTCCTCTACTGGCTCGACGGCCCGAAGGTCGAGCAGGGGCTGGCGGTCGCCAAGCCGCTCCCGAAGGCCGGCCCGCTCCGGAAGGTCAAGGCGAGGGCTCCGTCGAAGGCCGTCTCCAAGGCGCTGATGAAGGAGGTCGTGGCCGAGGTCCCCGAGGACAACCGCGGCGACATCAAGAAGAAGAAGCCGGGTAGGAAGGACATCGAGCTCGTGACGATGAAGACCCCCGCCAAGGACCCGATCACCCTGGCGTTCGTCCACATCCCCCAGGGCGAGATGTTCGAAGGCTACCTCTCGGCCGTCGCGGTCATCGCCAAGGACGGGTCGGTCACGGCGTGGATCGTCAAGCCGTCGATGAACATCAACAAGCAGGAGCCGCAGTTCCTCGTCGACCCCGAGGGCGACGGGACCGACGCGCTCGTCGTCGACGACTCGTACTACGAGGGGTGGTACCGGGGCCTCCTGACCTTCGACGCCAAGGGCGAGCCGCAGATCCAGCCGCTCACCGGCGACGGCGCCTGACTCCGAGTCGAGCACGGGGGCGGTCGAGACGACCACGGGCCGGTCCCGTAGTCCTCGACCGCTCTCCCGCCCGCCCTCCACTCCGCTCCCACGCCAACTCCGCTCCCCTCCCGCTTCCGCGCCGCGCTCCCACGCCAACTCCGCTCCCGCTCCCGCGCCGCGCGCCCACTCCGCCCCGCGCCCCGCGCCCACGCCAAGTCCGCTCCCGCTCCCGGCGCGCGCCCACTCCGCCCCGCGCCCCGCGCCCACTCCGCTCCCACTCCAAGTCCAAGTCCGCTCCCGCGCCCACTCCGCTCCGCGCCCCGCGCCCGCTCCCGCGCCCACTCTGCCCCGCCCGCGCCCGCGCCCACACCTGCGCGCGCGGCGACACAGGGAACTCGCGCCTGCCGGGGTCTCGTGCTACGCCGTGCCCGATGGACTTCGTCGACGTACAGCGGTCCCTCGCCCTGTTGCTGGCGCTGGCGGCCGCGACGCTCCTCCGACGCCTCATCGCCCGCCGTGGCCTGTCCGCCACCGGGCTCGAGGCGCTCGTCCTCGGTGTGCTCCTGGGCCCCGCGGGCCTGTTCGCCGGCGACGGCGTCAACCCGGTCGACGGGCTCCTCCAGGACCTGAGCCCGCTGATGAGCTTCGCCATCGGCGCGGTCGGCCTCGGGGCGGGGCTCCAGCTCCGCGTCGCCGACCTGCGGGTCCGCCCGCGCGAGTCCATCCGCATCACCAACATCCTCGCGCTGGTCACCGGCGTCCTCGTCGCGGCGGCGATGTACGGGGCGCTCACGGTGATCCGCGACCCGCAGGACGGCCTGGTCGAGACCGTCGCGTTCCTGGCGGCCGCCTCGCTCCTGGCCGCCCCCCGCGCCGTCCGCGTCCTCCGCGACCGCGACCGCGCCACCGGCCCCACCGCGGACCTCCTCGAGCACGTCGCCGGCTACAGCCAGGTCTACGGCATCGTCATCTTCGGGCTCGCGACCGCCATGCTCCACGTCGGCGACACGAGCCTCGCCGGCCGCACCCTCGTCCCGGTCGAGTGGGCCGCCCTCAACGTGGGCGCCGGCGTCGTCATCGGGCTCCTCTTCAGCTGGTATCTCGGTGCCCGCCTCCAGAGCCCCGACGCCCTGGCCGTCACGTATCTGGCGATGGTGCTCTTCGGCGCCGGGCTGTCGCTCTCGCTGAACCTCTCGCCGCTCCTGACCTGCCTCGCCATCGGCGCCACCACGGTCAACACGAGCCCGGCCCACGCGGGCCTCGCGCGCCTCACCGAGCGCACCCGGGACGCCGTCTTCGTCGTCCTGGTCTTCTTCACGGCCCTCGTCTGGCGCTGGCCGGAGCCGCTCCTCTGGGTCGTCGCCCCGGCGTTCATCTTCGCGCGCCTCGCCGGCCGCTGGATCGGGGGGCAGCTCGCGGCCTACGCCTGCCCCAGCCGCGCCGAGCGGTCCATTCGCGCCCTCGCCTCGTCGCTGCTGGGGATGAGCGCCTTCGCCCTCGCCATCGCGCTGTCGACCTGGCAGCTCCACGGTGGCGGCTCCGACATCACCCACGTCGTCGTGACCTGCCTCGTCCTCGCCGGCCTCGTCAGCGAGATCCCGGGCCGCCGCCTCGTCGCCAACGTCCTCATCGACGCCGGAGAGGTCGGAGTGCCCCCGGCCAGCGCGCCCCACGAGCGGGCGACGCAGCCCACGGAGGCGGAATGAACGTCGTCATCGCCGGCCTCGGTCAGGTGGGCCTCCACGTCGCCAACCGGCTCGCCGCGGACGGCCACGCCCTGACCGTCATCGACCTCGATCCCGAGGCCATCGAGCGCGCCGAGAACCAGATCGACGCCCTGACCCTGCGCGGCAACGCCGACGCCCCGGCGACCCTCCGCGAGGCCAACGTCCACCGGGCCGACCTCTTCGCGGCCCTGACCTCGAGCGGCCCGGTCAACATCATCGCCTGCCTCCGGGCCAAGGAGCTCGGCGCCAAGCGCGTCGTCGCCCGGGTCGGCGACAAGCACTACTTCGAGGACGCCCAGGGGGTCTACCCCGATTACATGGGCCTCGACCTCGTCGTGAACGAGCAGTTCATCGTCGCCGCCGAGCTGCGCCGCCTGGTCCGCGCTCACGCCGCGACCTCCATCGAGGTCTTCTGCGACCACCGGGTCGAGATGCTGACCCTCGACATCAACGAGGACGGGCCGGCGGTCAACCGCCCCCTCGGGGACGTGCCGCTGCCGGCCAACGCGATGATCGCGGCCATCCGCCGCCGCGACACGCTGCTGGTGCCGAACCCGGCGGACATGGTCCAGGTGGGCGACACCGTCGTGTGCATCGGCGCGACGACGGCCATCCCCGAGGTCGAGCGCCTCTTCGCCCACGACCGCAACCGCTTCAACAAGCGGACCTTCATCATCGGCGGCGGCGGCTCCGGCCACGCCCTCGCCGAGGCCCTCGAGCGCGAGGGCACCCGGGTCGTCCTCATCGAGCGCAGCGCAGCGCGCGCCACGACGCTCAGCCATCAGCTCGCCAAGACCAAGGTGCTCCTCGGGGACGGCACCGACGTGCACCTCCTCGAGGAGAGCGGGGCCGGCGAGGCCGACGTCTTCTGCGCCGTCAGCGGCCTCGACGAGGTCAACCTGATGGCGGCGCTCCTGGCCCGCGACCTCGGCTCGAAGCGCTGCATCACCCTCGTCCACAAGCCGGACTACATCACCGTCTGCCGGCGGCTGGGCCTGAACATCAGCATCTCGCCGCGGCTGCTCGTGGCCCGGGAGCTGGTGCGACAGCTGCGGCACGGCGCGCTGGTCGAGTCGATCGAGATCCTCGACGGCCACGGCCTCGTCCTCGAGCTCGAGGTCGACCCCGGGACGCGCATCGCCGACAAGCGCCTGGGCGACGTCGCCTTCCCGCGAGGCGCCGTGGTCGCGAGCCACGTCGACGCGCGTGGCGTCGTCGCGGTCCCGACGGACGACTCCGTCTTCCACTCCGGTGACCGCGTCGTCGTGTTCACCCCGCGGGATCATCAGGCGGCCGTCGAGCGCCTCTTCAAGCGGCCGCTGCTCGGCGGTGGTGGATGAGCTACCGCACGGCCGCCAGGCTGCTCGGGCAGCTCCTCGTCTTCCTGGGCGCCGCCGAGGTCGTCCCGGCCCTCGTCGGGCTGGCCTACGGCGAGGACTCCTCGGTCCTCGCGTACCTCATCGGCGCGGCCATCACCGCGGTCCTGGGCTTCCTCCTGATGCGCTTCGGGCGCGACGCCGACCAGACGATCCATCGGCGGGACGCCCTGCTCGTGGTCGCCGGGGGCTGGGTCGCTGCGGGGCTCTCGGGCGCGATCTGCCTCTACCTCGACGCGGCCGTCCCCACCTACACCGACGGCTTCTTCGAGACGATCAGCGGCCTGACGACGACGGGGTCGACCATCCTGACCGAGGTCGACGAGAGCACCGGGCTCTGGGCCATCTCCCACGCCTCGCTGTTCTGGCGCTCGATGGCGCACTGGCTCGGCGGGATGGGGATCATCGTGCTGTTCATCGCGATCTTCCCGCAGCTCGGCGTGGGCGGGAAGCTCCTCTTCCGAAACGAGGTCCCCGGCCCCATCACCGAGGGCCTCAAGCCGCGCATCAAGGAGACCTCCGCGGCGCTGTGGCGCATCTACCTCGGGCTGACCGTCGTCGACATGATCGCGCTGCTGGCCTGCGGCATGGACCTCTTCGACGCCGCCAATCACGCCATGGCGACCCTGGCGACCGGCGGCTACTCCACCCGCGGCGCGTCGATCGCCTACTACGACAGCGTCTCGGTCGACGTCGTGACCACGATCTTCATGCTGCTGGCCGGCATCAACTTCTCGCTCTACTACCTCGTCCGCCGGGGGCGCTGGCGAAAGGCGGCGACCGACCGCGAGCTCTGGACCTACCTCGCGATCGCGGTGCTGGCGACGGTCACGGTGGCCCTCAACATCCTCGACCGCCACGGCGGGCTCTTCGAGGCGCTGCGGCACGCGGCCTTCCAGGTCTCGGCGATCATCACGACCACGGGCTTCGGCACCGACGACTTCAACCAGTACCCGCCGATGGCGAAGCTCATCCTGGTCGGGCTGATGTTCGTCGGCGGGTCGGCGGGGAGCACCGCGGGCGGGATCAAGATCTACCGGATGATGGTCATCGCGAAGGCGACCTGGCGCGAGCTCACCCACGCTTTCCAGCCGCAGCTCGTGCGGGCGATCCGGATCGGCGGCGCGGTCGTCCCGGACTCGATCGTGCGGAGCATCCTGGCCTTCTTCGCGCTCTTCATCGGAATCTGGGTGACGGCGTCGATCCTGTTGGCCGCCATGGGCATCGACATGGTGACGTCGACGACGGCGGTGGCGGCGACCCTCGGCAACATCGGCCCCGGGCTCGAGCGGGTCGGCGCCATCGAGAACTTCGCCTTCATCCCGACCGCCGGGAAGTGGCTCCTGAGCGCCTGCATGATCCTCGGCCGCCTCGAGATCGTGACCGTCGCCGCCCTCCTCGTCCCGTCTTTCTGGAGGCGGTGATGGCGCGTCGGATCACCATCGTCGCCGCGCTGTACGGGCTCCTCGTCGGGATCTCGTACCTGATCCCCGCCGGCCACGCCCTGGCCGAGCCCCTGGCGCTGATGAGCTACGCCTTCATGCTCATCGCGGCCTTCGCCGCTGGCGACGTCGCCGAGCGCCTGGGCCTCCCGCGGGTCACGGCCTACCTGCTGGTCGGGCTCGGGTGCGGCCCCTTCGCGACGGACCTCATCACCGACCACACGGTCGGGGCCACCCACCACTTCACGCCGAGCGTGCCGCTGGCGCCCTTCGCCATCATCGCCCTCGGGCTCGCGGGCCTCCGCGCGGGCGCCGCCGCCCGCCTCCGCCCCCTCCGGGGCCACGGCCGTGACGCAGCTCTCAGCGTCGTGTTGTCGACCCTGGCCGTCCCGCTCGCTGTCGGCGCGGTGGTCCTCGGCGCGGTGGAGCTGCGCCTCCTCGAGCTCCCCGGCGTCCCCCGCGAGGACCTGCCGACCCTGCTGCTCGCGGCCCTGGCGACCGGCGCCGTCGCCCTCGGCGCGTCACCGGTCGCGACCGCCGGCGTCCTCGACGAGAGCCGGGCTCGCGGGCCGGTCGCGTCGCTCGCCCACGTCACCGGTTTCAGCCGCGAGCTGCTCGCGATGGTCCTCACCCTGGTGGCCCTGGCGTTCTTTCCGGGGGGCGAGGTCGAGGCTCACGCCGTCGGCCTGGCGCTGTCCGTCGGTGTCGGCGTGGCGGTCGTCCTGGCGCTGCTCGCCACGCGCTGGGCCACCGGGCGCGAGACCCCGACCGCGACCCTCGCGGTGGTCCTCGCCGCGGGCGCGGCGCTCGCGGTCTTCGCCGTGCCGGAGTTGGGCGGAGAGACGCTCTGGTCGGCCCCGTGGGGGCCCCTCGTCGCCTTCTTCGTCGCGGGAGCCCTGCTCGCGAGCGCCCCAAGGATCGGTCGCGGTGTGCTGGCGGCCGTCGCTCCGCTGACCGCCCCGGCCTACGTCCTCTTCTTCACCGCGGTCGGGGCGTCGTTCCCGCTCGAGAACGCGGCCGCCGCCGCGCCGTTGGCGGCGGCTATCGCCGTCGCCCGGGTCGTGGGGGTGGTCGCCGCGGGGCGGCTGGCCGGGAGCTTCGGCGCTCGGGGGCCCGAGGCAATACGGGGCGCCGGAGGGTCGCTCGCCTTCGCCGGGGTGTCGATCGCCCTCGCCCACGTCATCGGGGAGTCGGCGCCGGGGTGGGGGCCGATGCTACGCGACGCGCTGCTCGGCGCGGTGATCCTGTCGGAGGTCCTCGGTCCGCTGGCGCTCCGGCTCATCCTCCGCCGCGCCGGTGAGCTGCCCAAGGTCCGCGACGACCGGGACGACGTCGCCGCCGCCAAGCGGCTCCTCGAGCGCGACGTCATGTACGGCGTCGATCTCCCCAAGCCGCCCGAGGACATGCCGGAGGAGCTCCGGGAGCCGCTGCTGGCGCTGCGGCAGCGGGCCCAGGATGAGATGGAGCTCTTCGCCGAGACCCTGGCAGAGGCCCTCGCGCAGGGGCCATTCACCTTCGTCTCCGAGGTCGCCCACGCCGAGGGGGACCGCGCCGCGGCCCTGGCGGCCTGGTTCGAGCGGAGCGGCGGGTTCGCGGGGCGGGCGCGGACGCTGCAGGTCCTCGACAAGGCGATGGACCGGCTCCTCGCGAACATCGACGAGGTGGTGTCCAACGTCCGACCGACCTCGCTGCCCGAGCGGCCGGAGGATCGCCAGCCGCGCCCGGGGGACGGGCGGGTCGCGCGGGCGCGCAAGGCCTGGCGGCGGGCTCTGGCGGCGGTAGGGCTGAGGCGACGGGCCCGGCGCATCGTGCGCCTCGATCGCTTGGCCAAGTTCCACATCGCGCTGCCGCTCCCGCCGCGGCTCGTCCCGGTCGCGAACCTGGCGCTGCGGGCGCCGGTCATGGCCCTCGAGGAGGTGCGCCGGACGGTGCTCCTGAAGGAGGCGCCGAGCGTCGCGGCGCCAGAGAACCTCCTGCGTCTCGGCGACGAGGTCCTGGCGCGGGCGATGCTGCTCTTCGCCGACGCGATGGACGCCCTCTACGACGCGGCGGCGAAGGCGGACACGCCGAGCCTCCCCGAGCGGAAGACCAACCCGTCGCGGCGTTTCCAGGGGTACAAGGCGGGCCGCGAGCGGCTGACCTCGGACGTCGCGCGCTGGGACCACCTGACGCGAGGCCACGCCGGGCGGCTCCAGGCGCTCATCCAGGTCGAGCTGGCCGAGCCGAGGCTCGACGCATGCTATCGGGACGCCGCCGACCACCTGACCGAGGTCCTCGAGGCTGCCCTGGTGCGGCCGCTGGCGGAGCTCGCGCGGGGGGTGGAGGAGGCGCTGCCGGAGGTCGACGCCCTGCTCGCGGACGGCAAGGCCAAGAGCGCAAAGACGCTGCGCGCGCTGGGGGACGCCCTGCGGGCGTCGGCGGAGTCGGCGCTGCGGGAGCTCGATGGGTGTGCGAGTCGGGGGGAGCTCGGTAACCTCCTCGATCCGATGTTGGCGGACCTCGAGGCGGTGTGCCGGGACATCCCCGAGCGGCTGGTGGTCCCGGCGACCCCGAGCGGGCTCCCCGCGGAGGGCCTCGCGCCGTCCGCGGAGGCCGAGGAGACGGCTGAGCTACGGGCGCAGGAGCTGGCGCTGTCGGCGGTGGTGGACGACGCGCGGCTGAACCTCATCGACGTGGACGACCGCGTCGAGGAGATCATCGAGGAGACGCGGGCGGCGATCGCCCACGCGCTGCAGCTCGAGCGCTTCCATCTGGACTCGGCCGCCGACGTCATGGCGACCCGGGAGGGGGCGAACCCCGAGGAGCTGGCCCGGGAGTTCGCGCGGGGTGGACTCGAGCGGTTGCAGGAGCGCCTCGCGGAGGAGCTGTCCCAGATCGTGGCCCAGGTCGGCGCGCTCCCGGCGCCGATCCTCGACGAGGGGGCGGGGGCGCTGAAGCGGCTCCGGAGCCTCCTGTACGAGCTCCCGCCCGACGCCGCGCACGCGCAGCTGCGGCGGGCGCGCGGGCCGGTCACGGAGGCGCCGTCGAAGCCGACGCGGCGGGCGGCGGCCAAGGACTGGGTGGCGCGGCGGCTGGCGCCGCTCGGGGGGCGAGGCGCGGCGGCGCGGCGGCGGGCGCCTGTCCGCGAGGGCTTCCCCTTCGACGTCGCGGCGCGCGCGAGCCTGACGGCGCTGGACGAGCTGGAGCTCCCACAGAGCTACCTGCGCCTGTTCAGCACCACCCCGCTGGGGGTGGACGAGTTCTTCGCCGGCCACGAGCAGGCCTGGGCGACCCTCGAGCGCGCGATCACGCGGTGGCGCGTGGGCGAGCCGACGGCCGTCGTGGTGACCGGCGCGCGCGGTCAGGGGGTGAGCTCGCTCATCGAGCGGGTGCTCCGGCACCTGCCGCCCGGGACCGACGTGGGGCGGGTGCCGCTGAACCCGCGCCGGGAGTCCCAGCGGGAGCTGACGCGGGCGATCGGGATCGCCATCGGGAAGCGGCGGCTGACCTCGGAGCGGCGTATCGAGGAGCACCTGTCGGCGCTCCCGAACCCGACGGTGCTCGTCGTCGAGCCGCTCGGGCGGGTGCATCTCCGCCACCGGAGCGGGGTCGAGGGGTTGCGGCTCCTGCGTAGGCTGATCGGGGCGACGGCGAACAACGTCCTGTGGATCGTCGGGACGGACCCCCACGTGCTGTCGGCCATCGACGGCCTGGTGCCGATGACCGGGGCGTTCACGCACAAGGTCGACCTCGGGCCGCTCAACGGTGACGAGCTGGCGCAGCTCATCGAGACGCGGCATCAGGCGAGCGGGTATCGGACGCACTACGTGGCGCCGGGTGGGCTGACGGTGGATCAGGAGGAGGCGCGGGAGCGGTTCTTCGCGCGGCTGGCGCAGCGCGCGGGTGGGCGGCCGCTGATCGGAGTGTTCGAGTGGCTGCGGGCCCTCCGGCTGGGTCCGGACGGGCAGACCGTGGTCGCGCAGCTGGCGCCGGCGCTGGACCTGTCCTACATCGACAGCGTGTCACTGACGGATCTCATCACGCTGGCCCAGGTGCACGTCCACGACGGGCTGACCCCGGAGGAGCTGGCGACGGTTCGGCGTATCCCGCCGGAGGACGCCGAGGGGCTGCTGCGGCGGCTGATGTGGCGTCACATCGTCGAGCTGGCCCCGAGCGGTCACTACGTCATCAACCCGGTGATCTGGCCGCGGCTCGCGCGGCGCCTGCGGGCGCGGGGGATCGCATGAGCGCGCCGCCGGTCGTGCCGCCGCCGGTGGAGGCGAGCGAGGTCGGCGCCCTCGGGGGCGGCTGGGCGGCGATCGTGGCGCTGGTGTTGATCGCGGCGCTGGTCGTGGCCGCCATCTGGGTGGATCAGCGGCTCCCCGCGTGGGTGGCGCGGCGCGCTCGCTCGCGCTTCCGGCTCGTCCGGCTCCTGGCGCGGCGGCCGGTGCTGGCGCGGGCGATCCTGTGGCTCCTGGTGGTGGGGCTGGCGCTGGCGCTGGCGGCGTGGATCAGCGGGATCGTGGCCTGGATCCTGGTGCCCGGGGCGGTCCTGGCGCTGGCGTTGGCGACGACGAACACGCTTCGCGACGTGGTACTTGGGATCGGCGGCGCCGTTTCCGGCCGTCTGAGCGAGGGTGACTATGTCGCGATCGGGGAGCTGCAGGGGGAGATCACGCGGATCGGCCTTCGCGGCGTCGAGCTGCGGACGCTGGACGGGACCCGGATCGACGTGGCGCACGCGCGGATCGCCAGGGAGGGGCTCCGGCGGCTGACGGCCGAGGACGGCGGCTACCCGGTGGACATGGCGCTTCAGGTGCCCGACGACGTCGATCTGGGCGAGCTCGTGGAGGGCGCGCGGCTGGCGGCGTGTCTGGCGCCCCATGCGCACCTCGGCGCTCGCCCGACGGTGTCTCTGAGCGAGACGGTCCCGCCGGTGCTGCAGGTCCGGGGGTACGCCATCGATCCGTTCAGCGCCGGGCCGTATCGGGGGGAGGTCGTCATGTCCTTCCGCGAGACGGTGGCGGAGCTTCGCGCGTCGGTGGGGCGGGGCGACGGCGAGTCGACCTGACGGCCATGATCGGTCGGCGACCTCGAGGAAGGACAGGCCGGAGCAGCGGGAGCCGTCGACCTCGTTCATCGGGTCGTCGTCGGTCAGGTCGGCGAGGATGGGGACGTGGTCCTGGCGGGGATCGTCGCGCGACCCGAGGCGCTCGTCGGCCTGCTCGGGGTGTACCCGTGGCCGCGGTGCTTCCTGCTCGGCAGCGTGTGCGGGGTCGTCGATCGGGCTCGCCGGCCGCGGCGGTGATCCGGGTCGCTCGAGGCGGGGCCTGCGGACGGTGGCCTGGGTGGGGGCGTCCATCCGCTGGTGGTGGGGCTCCCGGCGCCGGCGGGATGGGCGTGTCGCGTGGGCGGGGCGATCTACGCTAGGATGCGTGGCGGATCAAGGGGGAGTGATGGGAGCGACCGCGGGTTCATGAGCGTCTGGGCGGTCAACCTCGAGATCCTCGGGCTGAGCACCATCCTGGTGGGGGTCTTCGCGACCCGGCGGGTCTTCGGGCTGGCGCCGCTCTACACGTGCCTCGGGGTGTTGATCGCGTTTCTGGCGATCGGCGGGCGGCTGCACATGCAGGTGCCGATCCCGGGCGGGAGCGCGTACTACACGTCGCTGGTCCACCTGTCGCTGATCCTGGGCGGCGTCGTGCTGGTCTATGCGCTCGAGGGGTCGCGGCGGGCTCGGCGGCTGATCGTCGGGCTCGCGATCGTGAGCCTCTTCTTCCTGTTGCTGCGCTGGGTGCTCCGGCTGCACCTGAGCGTCGACGGCGTCGATCTGAGCGTCCAGGGGCGTTACGCGTGGTTCGACGTGCCGATCGAAGGCAGCCTGATCGGGGCGCTGGCGATGCTGCTCGATGGGCTGACGATCATCGTCACCTATCAGGCGCTCGTGAACCTGTGGCGTGGGGTGCCGGTGCTGGTGGCGTTCCCGATCGCGCTCATCGCGGGGATGGCGGCGGATGGCGTCTTCTATGGGGCGTTCGCGGGCGCCTTCGACCCGAGCCAGTTCGGGGATCAGCTGCTCGGGAAGGTGCTGGCGGGGGCGAGCGCGGGGGTGCCGGCGGCGCTGTACATCTCGTGGCAGTTCCGGCGCCACGGCGACGTGGACGACGGCGTGCGCGAGCGGAAGACGCTGGACATCTTCGACCTGCGGCGGGAGCTGGCGGAGGCGCGGGCGATGATGCGGCACACGCGGGCGCAGTACGACCGTGTGAGGAACATCTTCGGGCGCTATGTCTCGCCGGCGGTCGTCAACGACATCCTCGGCGACATGGACCGGCTCGCGCTCGGTGGGGAGCGGCGGGAGGTGACGGTCCTGTTCAGCGACATCCGGGGGTACTCGACGCTGTCGGAGCAGATGACGCCGGAGCAGACCATCGACCTGCTCAACGAGTACTTCGCGTGGATGACGGCGGTGCTCGACGAGCACCGGGGGACGATCATCGAGTTCGAGGGCGACGCGATCCTGGCGATCTTCAACGCTCCGCTCGATCAGGCGGACCACGCCGAGAGGGCCGTGCTGACGGCGCTCGAGATGCACCGGCGGGTGGCGCAGCTGAACCGGCACTGGGAGTCCGACGGGACGGCCGATCTCTGGAAGGCGGCGGGGTTGGACGACTTCCACATTCGGATCGGTGTGCACACCGGGCCGGTCGTGGTCGGCAACCTAGGCAGTGAGACGCGCACGAAGTACGGGGTGATCGGTGACAACGTCAACGTCGCGGCGCGCTTGGAGTCCATGAACAAGAAGCTGGGGACGCGGCTCTTGCTGTCGGAGGCGACGGTCTCGGCGTTGGGCGGGAGCGCCGGGGAGGTCATCGACCTCGGCGAGCGACCCATTCGAGGCCGCGACCAGATGATCCGTGTGTACACGGTCGGCGGCCTTCCGAGGGACGAGCCCTTGGCCGGGTGAACGGCGTTCCTGCGGGGCCGATTGTCTCAGGTGTGTCAGGCGTGGGTGTGTCGCGACAGTCCGCTCGGGCCCGCGTGGGGGGCGGGGATGAGGGCCGCGGTGTCCCGGGGCTCGTCGTGGTGGGACAGTGGCGGCGTGTAACTGCTTGGAATTGCGTAGTTCTGGTGTTGGCATCAGCGTTGCTGAGTGCGCCAGCCATGAGCAGAGCGCGCCAGGTGTTGCCCGGGAAGATCGTGATGGTGACGCGTCGATGTCACGAGCGTCGGTTCTTTCTTCACGGCTGTCCGCTGATGAACCAGGTGATCGAGTACCTCGTGGCGGTGGGTTGTCAGCGCTACGACATCGTGTTGTTGGCGATCGTCGTGATGTCGAACCACTACCATCTGGTGGCGGAGGACGTGCTCGGGCGCCATCCGGAGCTGACGTGCTGGCTCCACAGCCAGTTGGCGAAGGCGGGGAACTGCGTCCGCGGGCGTTCGGACTCGATGTGGGAGTGCGGGGAGCCGAACGTGGTGGAGCTCGCAGACTTCGAGACGGTCTTGGACAAGTGCGCGTACGTTCTGGCGAATCCGGTTCGGGCGGGGCTGGTGAAGAATGGGCACGAGTGGATCGGGGTGCGGAGCGATGCGGACGCCGTGCTGACGAAGCCGCGTCGTATCGCGAAGCCGGACATTCCGTACTTCGCGGGTCCCGAGTGGCCTGACGAGGTGGAGCTGCGCTTCGACGTGCCGCCGTCGCTCGCCCACATGACGGCTGAGGAGCTCGCCGAGCGGCTGAAGGAGCGGGCGGCGAAGGTCGAAGCCGAGGCCCGTGCGGAGGTGAAGGCGAAGGGGCTGGAGTTCGCGGGCGTCGAGCGGCTTCGCCGTCGGCGTTGGCAGGACCGCGCGGCCGCGCCCGACAGGGAGGCGCGTGGTCGGACCATCAAGCCGCTCGTCGCGGCGCGTTCGAAGGCGCTTCGCAGAGCGGTCCTCGACCGCCTGGCGACGTTCCGGCGCGCTTATCGAGCCGCGCGGGAGGCCTTCGTGTCGGGGCAGCGCGACGTCCTCTTCCCCTACGGTACGTGGGCGATGGTCCATACGCACGGCGCCGCCCACCATCCTCCGCCATAACTCCTCCCGATAGCGGCCAGCCGCCGCGGCGAGGCCTCCATTCGGAGGTCTCGCCGCGGTGCGTTCTGCCTCCCTCTGTTTGCGACTTCCGCAACCCCGCGCCCCCCTCGTGGCGACGGCAGGGCCCACCTGAACCCCGCTCACGCCCCCCCGACCGACCAATCCACGGCTCGTTCGGCGACTCTCCCGACGCTCTCCCCCGGAGATCTCCCGTCGTGCCCTAATCACCCCCGGGATTGGCCGAGGAGGCGAGATCGCCGCTGAGGACGGTCATCGCGCCCCCAGGGCACTCGGCGCTGGCGATCGTCAGCTGGCCGGCTGCGCCCGCTCCGCGGCCCTGGATGGCGGCGATCGCTCGGCGCGCTGCTTCGCGGAGCTCGGGCGCGGCCCGACCCGCGGTCTTGGCGAGAAGGGCCTCGACCGACGTGAGCTCACCGCGCTCAGCCAGGGCCTCAGCGGCGGCGAGCGCGACGGCTGGCTCGTCGTCGAGGAGCTCGACCACCCGCGCCTCCGCCGACGGGGAGGTGAGCTCGCTCAGGCATCGCGCGGCGGCGGCACGGACGCGCGGGTCGGCGTCCCGACTGACAGCGAGACCGACCGCCTCGTCCGGTGGGTGGCCGAGCTCGCACAGGAGATGGAGGGCGCGGTCGCGGTGCGCGATCGTCGGTCGGGCGATGAGACGGCCGAGGGCGGCTACGGCCGCGTCATCACGAAGCACATCCGCGGCCAGCAAGCACAACGCAGGCTCGGGTGACCCCAGGAGCCGTCGGGAGACACCGACCAGCTGCTCCCGTGTCGCCCGGCCCCGCAGCAGCTCGAAGGCGTGCCGCTGCACGGCCGGGACCGGATCGGACAGCGCTGCCCGCTCCAGCCGCGCGCCCAGCGAGCCTCGGGCGCGCTCGGCGGCTCGCACGACGTTGACCCCGGCGTCGATGACCGCCTCGAGCCCCTCGAGATCGACCCACTTCCCGGTGAGCAACGTCAGGCGCCCACTCTCGAGGGTCGCCTCGTACGCCTCGACCGCATATCCGAGCGCAGCGCGCGTCACGCCGTCGAGGACGGCGACGACCTTCGCGGTGTCAGGCCCCCGGACGACCACCGCGCCGTCGAAGTCCGGATCACCCACCTCGATATCCTCGTTCGGGCCGCCCCGAAACAAGCCCCGTCGCCGCTCGGGCGCGATCTCGAGCCAGCGCGGTAACGTCGTCTCGATCTCGACACGCGCATGACTGCTCTCCGACCCCCGACCGCGCTGGACGACCGCCGTGTCGACGCGGATCTCGGCGCCCGCGATACGGCCGCTCAAGACCGGACCGCTCGCCGGCGTCCCAGCCCCGACCGTCAGCCCGGGATGTCGCCTCGCCACCGCCGACAAGATCTTCTGCCAACGCTCGCGGCGGTCCATGAAGAGCTCGAACGCACCGAGAACGACCAAGAACAGCACGATCCCGATCGTGATGACTCCATCGGCACCCAAAGCACACTCCTCACTGTTCAGGAACGGACGCGCCCAACCAGCAGGTGAACCCTCGAGAACAGCAACGGCGCTCGACGGCCTCCCCGCCGAGAGACGCGCCACCTCGCCCGTCCTGAAGACGACTCGAACGCGTCCCGGCCCTCACTCGGCGACCTCCTCGCCGTCGACGGTCAAGGCGAGGTGCCCGTCGGTCACGGGCTCGGCCAGGCTCAGCTGCCCCGGATCACCGCCAGCTCGAGACTGAATCGCCTCGACCGCCCGCCGCGCGGCGCGCTTGAGCTCGGTGTCGACGAACATCCCCTTGGTGTGGTCGAGCAGCGCCTCGACCTCGCTCAGCTCGCCGCAGCGGCCGAGCGCCCCCGCGGCCGCAACCGCGAGCGCGACGTCCGCGGACAGAAGCCGAACGAGCCGGGCCCGGACCTCTGCCCCCCCAATCGCGCCGAGGCACCGCGCCGCCGCGATCTGGACCTGCGGGTCGCCGCTGTCGAGGAAGCCGAGGACCCGGCCGGGATCGGGCGTCACGCCGAGCTCGGTAAGAAGATCGAGCGCGGCCGCGACCGCACCGGTGGCCGGGCGCGGGACCTCGATCAGCCCCCTGAGCGCGGCGATCGACGCAGGGTCACGGAGGACCCCCGCGGCACGCACGACGAGCTGCGGGTCGTCGAGGGCGAGGGCGCGCCTGGCCGCCTCGATGGCGTCGCCCGTGGCCAGGCGGCTGAGCAGGAGCTCGAAGGCGCGGATGCGAACCCCCGGGACCGGGTCCGTGAAGGCGACCCGCTCGAGGCGGTCGACCATCGGCGCGCCAGAGCCACGCAGCGCCCGCCCATACGCGAGCGCAGAGTCGATCAGCGCGTCGGCATCGCGAGCCGACAGATACCCCCTCCTGACGAGGACGAGCTGGTCATCGTCGACCTTGCCCTTGTGATCGAGGAAGGCCGCGAGGAGCGCCGCGCGCGCAGGCGCGTCCAGCTGAGCGACCAGCGCCGCCGGATCATGGGCGATGACGTGGAGCTGCGCGTCGAAGCGCTCGTCACCGACGAAGATGTCCTCGCCGGTGAAGATCCGCTTGAGGGACGTCCCGACACCCTCGCGCCGGATCCGCGTCCCCTTCGGCAGCCCGGTCGTCACCGTGACCCGCGTGTACACCGTAGACGTGTCGCTCGTGCTCTCCTCGAAGGTGTCGAGGACGAACGGGACGCCATCGGCCACACCTCGCGCGCAGTGCCGCTTCCGCCCCTCGGAGTCGACGACGAGCCCCCGGCGCGCAGCGACCTGCGACAGCGTCGTCCGCCACGCGTCACGCTTGCCGGAGTGAATCACCACCGAGATCAGGATGACGACGACCGCGACCAGGATGAGGGCGATCTCCATACGCGCTCCTCCCTCAGGCCGGCTCGTCGACCACGGTCGCAGCCCGTGCGCCTGCGTCGTGGTCCGAGGTGGTATGATCGCCCTCAGCGCCCTCAGCGCCCTCGGCGACGCTGAGCCGCCCGTCCCCGGCAGACACCCGCGCGATCGAGAGTCGGCCCTCCGAGTCGGAGTCACCCCGGAGGAACGCCGACGCACGAGCCACCACGACCGGGTCATCGCAGTTCAGCGCCCGGGTGGCGATGGGCTCGGCTCGCGCCCGAGACAGCTCGCCCAGGAGGAGGTCGAGCGCTCGCAGTCGGACGCCGTCAACGGGGTCCTCGTGAACGATGCGCTCGAGTCGCTCCACCGCGCTGCCCTCGGCTCCGAGCGCGCGCCCGACCGCGACCACCCCTTCGAGCATCGCGCGGAGCTCCTTCGGAGACGCATAGGAGGCCGAGGTCACGACGACCGAGCCCGCCTCCACCCGCACCTCCTGGCGCTCCGCCAGCCCCCGGAGCGCGTCACGAGCGCGCCCATCGAGGTGGGCGACCGTGGAGAGCGGATCGCCGGTCCTGACGCGGAACGCCGCGTCGAAGCCCGGATCGCCGATGACCAGATCCTCGCCGCCGGCGAGCTTCGCCAGCGCCGCCCCGACCCCCTCGCGGGTCACGACCAGGCTCCCCGGCAGATCCGTCTCGATCCGCACGCGCGTCGTCAACGAGGACAGCTGCCCCGGCAGCGCGAGGTACGCGTCGACGCCGACACGCACACCATCGACGACGCCCTCGAGCCGAGCGTCGTCCCTGGCGCCGATGTGCTCCAACCCGTCGTGCTCGGCGGCCAGGTCCGCCAGACGATCGGACCAGACGCTGTTGCTTCGCCGCAGGATGCCGACGGCGAGCGCGATGAGCGCCGCCGCAGCGGCGAGAGCGAGGACCGCTTCCACGCGTGGCCTCCGAGGGCGGGTGCGGGACCGTCGACGAAGCCGATCGCCGACCGGGGACCTCTCGAATGTCATCGCCCCGGGGCTCATCTGCAAGCCACGGGTGACGTTCCGCTCCCTCTGCGAGGCCGTGGACCCCGCGACACGTCCGTCCGACACCGCGAGGCATCAGCGAGCCCGCGGCGCGGCCGACCTCCACCCGACGAGCTCGCGCGTCACGCCTCCTCGGTGGCCGCCATCACGCTGACCTCACCCTCGGAGCCCTCCAACGCCACCGACAGCTCGCCCCCAGCGACGTCGTCGACGATGGATAGCCCGCCCAGCTCGCCGCTCGCGCGGTCCTGGATCGCCGCGATGGCGTCCTTCGCCGCGCGCTTCAGGTCGCCCTTCCCGAAGCCCCGCGTGTGCTCCAGGAGCGGCTCGACCGCCGCGATGTCTCCACACCGGCCGAGGGCCTCCGCCGCCGCCACGGCCACCTCCTGCTCGCCCCCCAGCAGCGCCACGAGCCGCTCCTGAGCCTGCGCGCCTCCGATGAGGCCGAGGCACGCAGCCGCTGCGACGCGGACCGCCGGCAGGCGGCGCGAGAGCTCGAGCGCCACGCCGATCCGCGGCGGGCGCTCCAGCGACGCCAGGAGCGCGAGGCCGTCCCGCGCCGCGCCGTCGTCGATGTGCGGATCGCCGACGGCGTCCAGGACCGCGGCGATCGCCGGCTCGTCTCGGAGAACCTGCGCGCCGGCCACGATCATCGACGGGTCCCCGCCGTCGACCGCGCGGCGCGCGATCCGGCGGGCCGCGTCCCTCGAGACCACGCTCATCAGGTGACGAAAGGCGCGCCGGCGCACCGTGTGCACCGGATCGGTGAACGCCATGCGCTCGAGGCGCGCCGCGACGCTCCCCGCGCTCCGCTCGCCGGCCCGCGCCACGTCGAGCGCCGCCTCCATGAGCACCTCGATCGCCGGCGCCTTCGCGCGCCCCGTCACCGTCAGCACGATGTCCCCGTCGTCGAGCTTGGCGTCATGGGCGACGACCGCCCGCCGCAGCTCGGCCCGCGTGTCCGCGTCGAGGTGGGCGAGCAGCGTCGCCGGATCCGCGCCCCGCAGGACGACCTCTCCGTCGAAGGACGGATCTCCGACCTCGACGTCCTCACCGACGAAGGCCTTCGCGATAGAGCTCCCGAACCCCTCGCGCCCGACCGTCATCCCGAGCGGAAGCCCGGCCGCGACCCGAACGCGCGTGTACGTCGTCGACGACTTCCCGTGCCGCCGCGTGAACGTGTCCACGGTCACCGAGTGCCCCTCGACCTCGCCCATCGCCTTGGCCGACTTGAACATCCCGCCTGGCACGACCGTGAGCCCCTCGTAGGCCGCGCACAGGGCGCTCAGCGTGTCCGCCCACTTCCGGTGGCTCACCACCCCGAAGGCGATGGCGAGGGCGACCGCGACCGCGACGAACAGGAATCCTTCCACGTGGCGCTCCATGCCCGGTGAGCTCGACGCCGCCGATGCTGCCAGAACCGGTCGCCTCGGGCCACCGGGTCCAGGGACGGAAGAGATCAGAAGGTGGGGGTGTGATTCATATCCCGGCTGACTCTTCGGTGAACTGGCTCGCCGCGAAAGGCAGGCGGCGCGCAAACTGGTGCTGTGCTGGGGCGGGGCGCGGAAGCGGGAGCGGGAGCGTGAGTGGTGTATGAGCGGGTGCGCTGGGCGTGAGTGGTTCGGGAGCGGAGGGAGCGCCGCGAGCCTCGAGGCGCCCCGCTCTCCCTCACGTGCCGGAGTGGTGCATGCCGCGGGGGACGTCTCCTCCCGACCTCGCGCGCAGCGCCCCGCAAGGCTGCGGCGAAGCCGCACCGCCCGCAGCCGCCCGGAGCCACGCGCAGCGCAGCGAGCATGGCGAGGACGGCGAGGACGGCGAGGACGGCTTGGCCTTGCGGGGCGCGAGCACGAGGTCACGCTGAGGAGTCCCACGCGCACCCCCTCGCATCTCTTTCTGCCCCAAGTGCCCGCCCGCTCACGCCCCGCGCCGCTCACGCACACGCCCACCGCTCACGCCCACGCTCACGCGCCCCGCCTCGCTTGCGCGCCGCTCCCGCTCCAGCTCTCGCTCCGCCTCTCTCGCCCCACCGCGCCCCGACCGCGACCGGGGCGAAGTGACACCAGAATGCCGAATGGAAACGGCAGCTCAGAACTCATGCAGCCATCATCATGCCTCGCAAACCGAGCTGTGCCGGCTTGTGGATCACACCCGAAGGTGGGGTCAGACCCCGCGATCCAACATTTTCCACCGCGTTGGCGGGGCGGTGCGCGCGCGCACTCTCGAGGTGCGCGCGCGCACCTCCCTCCCCCCTCGAGACCGCGTCGCGCCTGCCGCGTCAGCCGGCACGCATCTTGCGGTAGCGCAAGGTCGAACCTCGACCCACGAGCTCGCCATGCGCCTTGCCCGCTCTGCCCTCGTGGGCGTCGCCTTCGCGCTCTCCCTGGCCGCCTGCCCCGGAGAGGACGTCGTCGACGCCCCCGATACCCAAGACACGGTCAGCCCGAGCGACACGCTCGAGCCCGACTCGTCGTCACCCGACACCGCGGACGACACCGGCTCGCCCGACACCGTCGACGACGACACCTCCGCGCCGGACACCACCGAGCCCGACACGCTCGACGACACGGTCGCCCTCGACACGCTGACCGACACCGTCACGCCCGACACGGTCGCCGACACCGGCGACGACACGACGGAGCCCGACACCGTCGTCCCGCCGCCCACCGGTGAGACCTGTGACCAGGCCTTCGTCGTCGACGACCTGCCCTACCTCCTCGACGTCGACACCGCGGCGATGTCCGACGACCTGTCGACCGCTGGGGCCTGCGGGCTCGGCGGCGACCGAGGTGCCGGCGCCGGCGACGCGGTGGTCGCGTTCACCGCCGAGGCGAGCGGGCTGTACCGCTGGACCAAGCCCGAGCACGGAGGGGCCGGCCTCATCTACGCGGCGAGCGCCTGCGACGGCGCCTCCCTCGACGGCTGCGACGCCGCGAGCGGCGACCTCTGGGCCGGCGGCGCCTGGACCTTCTGGCTCGACGCCGGCGAGACGCGCCGCTTCGTCGTCGACGGGTGGTTCTCGACCGACCAGGGCCCGACCACGCTCACCTTCGACACCGTCGACCCGACGACCTGCCCGACCTACTGCGGGCTCGTCACCACCGCTTGCACCGGCGACGACTCCCAGTACGCCAGCTACGCCCACTGCGTCGCCCACTGCGAGACCTGGGCGGCGCTCCCCGCCGGCACCCCGGACGCGCCGCCGGCCAACACCGTCGCCTGCCGCGCCCGCGAGGCCGCCTACGCCCTCACCGACCCCTCCCGATGCCCCGCCGCCGGCCCCGACGGCGGCGGAGTCTGCGGCTCCCGCTGCGACACCTACTGCCACCTCCGCAGCGAGAACTGCGCTCCCGGCTCCGACGCCGCGGCCTGCCTCGACGCCTGCGCCGCTCTCGACGACTCGGGTGCGCCCAACGCCACCACCGGCGACACCCTTCAGTGCCGCCTGTACCACCTCGCGGTCGCCGGGTCGGACCCCGACGGCGCCGCCTCGCACTGCGCCGACGGCGCGCTCGACGGCGGCGCTCTCTGCACCGCCACGCCGCCAGCCACCGGCGCGACCTGCGGCGACCCGCTGACCATCGGTGGCGCGCCCTACCAGCACCTCGGCCAGACCCTCGGCGGCGGCGCCGACGCGGCCTTCTCCGACGGCGCCTGTCCCGGCCTGAACGCCGGCAAGGGAGGCGCCGCCCAGGACCGCGTCTACACGTTCACCCCCGCCGTCGCTGGTCGCTACCGGGTCGCCCTCGCCGAGGCCGACTTCGACGCCGCCCTCTACGCCGCCACGACCTGCGACGACGTCGACGCGAGCTGCCTCGCCGCCGCCGACGTCGCGGGCCCCGGCGGCGAGCGCCTGACCCTCGACCTCGCCGTCGACGAGACGATCTACCTCTTCGTGGACGGCTGGAGCGACAGCGAGGACGTCGCCGGGCACTACCGCCTGACGGTCGAGCGGCTCGATCCCAGCGACTGCGCCACCTACTGCAGCGCGGTCATGTCCAGCTGCTCCGACAGCGACGCCCAGTACCTCTCCTACGAAGCCTGCGCCACCGCATGCGCCACCATCCCGCCCGGCACGGAGGGCGCCTCCTCCGACACCGTCGCCTGCCGCACGGCCCAGGCCGACCTCGCGGCGGCGGACTCGGCCCACTGCCCGGCCGCCGGCCCGACCGGCGCCGGGGTGTGCGGCGACCTCTGCGACACCTACTGCCGCCTGGCGACCGCCACCTGCGCCATCTACGCCGACGAGGCGAGCTGCCTCACGACCTGCGCCGGCTACACGAGCGACGGCGCGCTCGGCGACACCACCGGCGACACCCTCCAGTGTCGCCTCGCCCAGGTCTCCGCGGCGGTGGACGACCCCAGCCGCTGCGCCGCCGCCGCACCCGACAGCGCCGCCTGCGTCGCGCCGCCGGCGGCCACCGGCGAGACCTGCGCCGACGCCATCCCGGTGACGACCTTCCCCTTCACCTACACCGCGCTCCCCACCGTGAGCCACGACCTGAGCGGGTGCGACGGCAGCGCCCTCGGCCCCGACCAGGTCTTCGCCATCACCGCCTCGGTCGCCGGCGTCTACCCCATCGCCGTCGAGGGCACGAGCTTCGACCGCCTCTACGTCCTCGACGACGCCTGCTCCGAGGCCTCCTGCGACGAGACGGACGAGCTCGTCCTGGCCGCCGGCCAGACCGCCCACGTCGTCCTCGACGCCACCAGCCCCATCATCGCCTCCGCCGAGTACACCCTGACCGTCGGCGCCCCCGCCCCGACCTCCTGCGGCGACTACTGCGAGGTCTACACCGCCGGCTGCGCGGCGCTCGCCCCCTGGGCCGACGCCGCCGACTGCCTCGACGCGTGCCTCGCGGCCAACCGCGCTCCGGGAGCCCTCGGCGACGCCGCCGTCGACACCGTCGCCTGTCGCACCCACCACGCCGGCCTCGCCCTCGCCGGCGACCCCCACGCCTGTGCCGCCGCCGGCCCGGACGGCGGAGGCGTCTGCGGCTCCCCCTGCGACGTCTACTGCGACCTCGCCATGAGCCAGTGCACGGGAGACGACGTGATCTACGGCTCCCACGACGCCTGCGCCAGCGTCTGCCCGTATCTGCCGATGGTCGGCCGCCCCGGCGACATGACCGGGGACTCCCTCTTCTGCCGCGCGAGCTGGCTCGCCGCCCCGCAGATCACGCTCCCGGGCCAGGCCTCGACCGTCGACCGCTGCGTCGCGGGCGGCGTCACGGGCGGCGACGTCTGTCAGGGCGTCGTGTCTGGCGACACCTGCGCCGATCCCATCGAGGTCGACGCCGTTCCCTTCTACCTGCCCGGCGACACCAGCTACTGGCTCGACGACACCTCGACCGCCGGCGCCTGCGGTGACGACGCCGATCGCGGCGCCGGAACCGGCGACCTCGTCATCGCCTTCCGCCCGAGCGCCACCGGCGACTACCGCTGGACCAAGCTCGGCCCCGGCGGCCCCGGGATGCTCCAGCTCGCGACCGCCTGCCCGGACCTCGCCGGCAGCTGCCTCGGCACCAGCGGCGATCTCTGGGAGGGCGGCAGCTGGACCGTCTCGCTCACCGCCGACACCGACTACTACTTCGTCCTCGACGGCTGGCTGCCCGAGGACGAGGGCCCCTTCACGCTCCTCCTGGAGGCCTCGCCGTGAACCGCCTCATCCGAATCACCGCCTCCGTCGCGGCGACGCTGGCCCTGACCGCGCCCGCCGCCGCGCAGATCTCCACCCCGGCGCCCAGCCCGTGGTCCGTCGTCAAGATGGTCTTCGGGACCGGCGACGGCACCCTCGGGACCGCCGTCGCCATGACCGAGACCGTCGTCGCCCTCGGCGAGTCGGGCGCCTCGAGCGCCGCCGGCCAGGTCCGGATCGTGCGCAAGAAGGCGGTCGACGACAGCTGGGTCGAGGCCGAGATCCTCACCCCCGGCGACGCCGCGCCCGGCGATCGCTTCGGCGCCGCGGTCGCCCTCGCCGGCGACCTCCTGCTCGTCTCAGCCCCCGACAAGGGCGACGGCGCGGTCTACGTCTACGAGAGCGACGGCAGCGTCTTCACCTACGTGACGACCCTCACCGGCGACGCGGACGGCGCGGGCTTCGGCGACCACCTCGCCTTCGACGGCGACACCCTCGCGGTGTCCTCCCCCCGCGTCGTGGTCGACGGTAAGAAGGGCCGCGTCTACGTCTTCGCCCGCCAGGGCGCCACCCCCTGGGAGCGGGTCGCCAAGCTCTCCGGCAGTGAGGCCAGCTCGACCGGCGCGTACGGCGCTTCGGTCGCCGTCGGCCTGAGCTTCGTCGCCGTCGGCGACCCGGCCGATCCCAACCTCTCCAACGTCTCCGGCGTCGGCGACCCCGGCGACCTCCCCGGCGGCCCGGACGCCGGCGTCGTATACGTCTACGAGCGCGATCAGGGCAGCCCCGGCCAATGGGGCGAACTGGTCCGCACGGCGCCCTTCGGCTCCCACGCCGACCAGCGCTTCGGCAGCGCCCTCGCGATGTCCTCGGGGCAGCTCGCGGTCGGCGCCCCCGGGGACGACGCCGGGGCCGACGGGGGCGGCGCCGTCTACGTCTACTACGTCAGCCCGGGCGGCCTCTCCTCGCCGAGCCGGGTCGACCCCCTCGACCCCCGCGACGACAGCGACTTCGGCCAGGGGCTCGCGCTCCGGGACGGCCGCCTGATGGTGAGCTCCAAGACCGGCGACGTCCTCGCCGGGGGCTTCGGCCCGGCGGTCTACGTCTACGACCGCCCGCTCCAGGACTTCGAGGAGACCTCGCGCATCTTCGTGACCAGCGCCCTGCCCGACGGCTGGGGCAAGGCGGTCGCCTTCGTCGGCGACGAGGCGGTCCTCGGCGCGCCCGGGCTCCCCGAGGGCGCCTCCATCTTCCGGAGGTCGACCGACCCCTGCGACCCGAACCCGTGCGAGAACGACGGGACCTGCGTCGTCGACAACGGCGAGGCGACCTGCGACTGCCGCTTCGTCTCGTACTGGGGTGAGCGCTGCGAGAACCCCGTCCGCTGCGGCTCCTGTATCGACACGGCCGAGCCCCCCGACGACCCGGGCTACGGCGGCCAGCCGCACCTCTTCGCCCTCGGCCTCGACGCCGTGCGGAGCCGCGGGACCGGCGACGGCGTGCGCGTCGCCATCGTCGGCTACGGCGCCGACTACACCCACGTCGACGGGCCCGGGAAGGTCCGCTTCGACCTGGGCTGGGACTTCGTGGACGACGACGCGGACCCGACCGACCACCAGGGCCCCGGGACCGCGGTCCTCGGCGTCCTGGCGGCGGCCACCGATAACGGCGTGGGGCTCGCGTCCCTGGCGCCGGACGCCGAGATCATCCCGGTCCGGGTGATCGACGGCGTCACCCTCACGACCACCCCGGAGCGCGTCGCGGCCGGCATCGACCACGTCCGGGATCAGGCCGAGATCATCCTCGTCGGCGTGGGCGGCCTCGAGGACGACCCGACCCTGCGCGCGGCCATCGCGGCCGCCATCGACGCCGACCGGGTCGTCATCGCCCCGGCCGGCGGCTACCCCGGGAGCTACGTCCGCGTCACCGCCGTGGGCGCCCTGAACGCCGCCGGCGACGGCGCCGACACCTACGGCGGGGCCTACGCGCCGCCCTACGATCTGCTCGCCCCCGACGCCGGGCTCATCACCCTCGCGCCCAGCGACGGCTACGCGACGCTCCCGGGCGGCGAGGGTCTGGCGCCGGCGCTCGTCGCGGCCACCGCCGCGGTCGTCTGGTCGATCAGCGAGTTCCCCAGCGCCGCGAGCACCCGGGACGAGGTCGAGAAGACCGCCGGCGACCTCGGGGTCTCCGGATTCGACCAGGCGACTGGCCACGGGGCGCTGCGCGCCGACGTCGCGGTCTCCTTCCGGCTCGGCTGCGCCAACTGCATCGCCGGGACCGATCCCTGCGTGACCGATCCGTGCCAGAACGGCGGGATCTGCACCCGCGTCAACGACACCCAGTACGAGTGCGGCTGCCCCGAGGGCTGGTCCGGCCCCCTCTGCAACTTCACCGCCGGGACGCCCTGCGAGACGAACATCTGCGCCAACGGCGGGACCTGCAACGACCACGGCAGCTTCGTCACCTGCGACTGCAAGCAGGGCTACTACGGCCCGACCTGCGCGGAGGCCGACTGCATCCCCAACCCGTGCGACAACGACGGGGTCTGCACCAACGCCACCCAGGGCACCCACTTCTGCCTGTGCCAGCCGGGCTTCAACGGGACCGACTGCGTCAACAACGTCGACGACCCGTGCGATCCCGACCCCTGCGTCCACGGGACCTGCACCGGCGACACGGAGAGCGGCGCGAGCTGCGCCTGCGACGGCGGCTGGACCGGGGCCGACTGCGCCACCGACGTCGACGAGTGCGCGACCGACAACGGCGGCTGCGAGGCGACCTGCGAGAACACGCCCGGCGGCTACGCCTGCGGCTGCCCGACGGGCTTCCTGCCGCTCCCGGACGGGAGCTGCCAGGACATCGACGAGTGCGCGATGGTCAACGGCGGCTGCGCGCAGATCTGCACGAACCAGGACGGCGGGTTCACGTGTAGCTGCCAGACCGGCTACGCGCTCGACGAGGATGGGCTCGGCTGCAGCGACATCGCCGACTGCCCGGTCGACGCCTGCGACAACGGCGGGACCTGCGTCGACGGCGTCGGGAGCTACTCCTGCGACTGCGACGAGGACTTCAAGGGCGACGCCTGCGAGCTGGCCGTCGGCTGCGGCGACTGCGACGTGGAGCCGACCTACCCGAGCGACCCGAAGACCCTGGCCGGCTGGGCCATGATGCGGGTCGGAGCGCCGTGGGCGTGGTCGAAGACGACCGGCGCCCCGACGGTCCGCGTCGCCATCGTGTCGACCGGTATCGACGGCGCTCATCCCGACGCGCCCAGCCACTTCCTGCGCGAGCTCAGCTTCGACCTCGTCGAGGGCAAGAGCCTCAAGGACGTGAGCGGCTTCGGCACCTACGTCGCGGGCTTGCTGGCCGCGCCCCACGACGGCGAGGGGATCGCCGGCGTCGCGCCGAACGTCGAGGTCACGGTCCTCAAGGCCGCCGGCCCCAACGGCTCGGCGACCTCGTTCTTGCTGGCCGAGGGCATCACGACGGCGGTCGTGACCGGGGCGCAGATCATCCTCGTCCCCGCCATCGCCCAGGAGGACTTCCCCGTCGTCCGCGACGCGGTCGCCGATGCGCTCTCGGCCGGCCGCCTGGTCATCGCGCCGGCGGGCGGCTACCCGGGCGTCTACGACGGCGTGCTCTCGGTCGCCGGGATCGACGAGGCCGGTCAGATCCACGCCGCCTTCAGCACACCCGACCTCCTCGCGCCCGACGGGGGCGTCGTCTCGACCTGGCCCGGCGGCGGCTACGACACCGTCCCCGCCGGCGCGCCGACCGCCATCGTCGGCGGCGTGGCCGCGCTGGTCTGGTCGACCCTCCCCGGCGCCGACGCGGCGAAGGTCCGCGACACCCTCCTCGCGACCGCCGAGGACATCGGGCCCCCGGCCTGGGACACCTTCAGCGGCTACGGCGTGGTCCGGGCAGACACGGCCGTCGGGCTCGCGAGCGGGTGTGGGGCCTGCGCCCCACCGAAGGACCCGTGCGCGCCCAACCCCTGCGACAACGGCGGGACCTGCGAGCGCACGGGCCAGGAGAGCTTCACCTGCGCCTGCCCGCTCGGCTTCTCGGGCGAGGCGTGTGACGAGCAGAGCGACCCCTGCGTCCCGAACCCGTGCCTCAACGGCGGGACCTGCGACTTCGACGGCCACGCCCAGCGCTGCGAGTGCCCCGACGACTTCGGGGGCGAGAAGTGTCAGTACGCGCTCGGCGCGTGCAGCGAGCCGAGCTCCGCGCCGGGCTGTGACGACCCGGCCGTCGAGGCGTGCGTCTGCGACCTGGCGCCGCAGTGCTGCACCGTCAAGTGGGGCGGCGTGTGCGCCCAGCTCGCGGTCGGCCAGTGCGCCGATGTCGCGGTCTCTCCCTCCGAGGACCCCGCGACCCGCGCCTGCGTCTGCGCCCAGGCCCCCGAGTGCTGCGACACCTGGAAGCCCATCTGCGACGAGCTCGCCCACGAGCGCTGCGACGGGCGCGGCGACTGCAGCGCCGCACACCGGGAGCCCGGCTGCGCGGATCCGCTGGTCGAGGCCTGCGTCTGCGACCAGCAGCCGCTCTGCTGCAGCTACACCTGGGACACCGCGTGCGCCAAGATCGCCGTCCGGAGCTGCGGCGACCCGGAGGCCCCCGACGTCGGCTACGCGATCCAGCACGTGACCCCGTGCGACGACATCCACAGCGGGACCGGGTGCTCGGACGACGTCGTCGAGAGCTGCGTCTGCGCCAGCCTCCCCCACTGCTGCTCGGTGCGCTGGGACGTCGCGTGCGCGAAGCAGGCCGTCAACTACTGCGCGCCGCCCGAGGAGGATCCGGAGCCACCCGCCGAGGAGGACCCGCCCTCGCCCACGACCCCGCCCGCCGAGGACCCGCCGAGCTACGAGGGCCCCGACAAGACCCTCGGGCCGTGCTGCCAGGCCAACGTCAGCACGACGGGGTGCAACGAGCCGGTCACCGAGTCCTGCGTCTGCGAGCTCCTGCCCGAGTGCTGCGAGGCCGGCTGGGACGAGCGCTGCGCCCTCATCGCGACCGAGGTGTGCGAGGCCTTCTGTGATCCCGACGCCCCGGCCCCCCAGGAGCCGCCGAACCCCGGCGTCCCGGGCCCCATCGACTTCCCGGAGATCCCGAGCGACGACCCGTGCTTCGGCGCGGTGGTGAGCCTCACGGCCGACACCTGCCTGTCGGTGGACTTCCAGAACGACGTCGAGGTCGCGCGCCGCAGCTACGAGGAGTTCGGGATCGTCACGCCGTGCATCGAGGAGAAGGCGAGCCGCTGCGGCGAGCTGATGACCGCCGAGCTCGACGCGCGCTTCGCCACCGAGCTCGACCTCGCGCCGGCGCGCCCGGACCTGGTGATCAAGCCCTTCGAGGTCCCCGAGGACTTCCTGCCCTCGCGGGTCACCGCGGTCGCCGATCCGACCGACCCGGGGCCGACCCAGCCGTCGCCGACGCCGAGTCAGGCGCCCTTCGTCGATCCGTATCCGGTGTTCGCGGCGAGCCCGGACGTGAACAGCTGCGAGGAGTACGCCTTCCAGGTCGTCTGGGACTACCAGCAGTGGAGGCGCTACGAGAACAGCCTCTTCAGCCGAGCCTACTCGCTGCCCCTTACCGGTGGCGGGATCGGGCGCCGCGGGCTCCGCGTCGAGAACAACAGCCCCACCGTCCGTCGCGCGGTGCGAACGTTGACCGAGGCCTTTACGAACGAGACCTCGATCCAGGACTGGAGCCGCCCGCGCCTCGGGCGGGAGTTCGCGGCGCCGAAGAACGGGTTCTTCACACTCAACTCCGCCAGCCTCCAGGAGGCGGTCGCGCGGCTCGGCACCCAGTACGCGCTGCTGGCGCTGGTGTCGCAGGCCGGAGGCGACTACTACGAGGAGCGCGCGATCCGACCGTGGCACTGGCACCGGGAGACCGGCGATCGGCTGACGCTCCAGGACGGCTGGACGCTGACGGATCTCGCCGAGCTCGACGCCATCGAGCGGGAGTTCTCCGCGCTGGTGCGCGAGTGGGGTCGGACGAGCGGGCGGATCGGGCTGTCGTCGACGACGCCGGCCGAGCGCGCGGCGCTGGAGGCCAGGCGCGAAGCGCTGACCCGGCAGATCGCGGAGGGCCTGGAGTTCGCCGCGGACCTCGGGTGCATGGATCTGTCGGAGCCCGGGCCGTGCGACTGGGCCGTCGGCGACTTCCTCGAAGAGGTCGAGTCCCTCTACAGCTGGCAGTACAAGCACGAGTACGAGCGCTGCCTCGACCTGACGGGCAACAACTTCGACAACCTCACCTGGCTCACCCCGAACCCGTCGCAGACAGCGCTCGACGTGGTCGACGCCGACCCGCGCGACTCGGACCTGACCTTCGTCCTGTTCATGCTCGATCTCGAGCGCTCGATCCGGACCGTCGCGGGGAACGTCGGCGAGGACCTGAACCTGGCCGGAGGCGACGTGGACGAGACGGAGTTCGGCAACAGCTACTTCGGCGTCCGCTTCGGCTGGGACAACCGCTACCGCATGGACAAGCCAGCGCTGAACCTCGTCAACGGTGTCTGCGAGTTCAGCGCGGAGGCGGGCAGCGATTTCCACGTGGTCGGCCAGCTCCTCGGCGACGACTACGACATCTTCCGGGCCGAAGCGTCGGCGGACGTCATCGCGCGGATCGGCTACGGGCGCGTCGTCGTGCGGGACGAGGTCATCTACACGGGTGGCGACGAGGATGGCGGCACCGCCGACACGATCCCGCTCAACATCGTCCTCGAGCCGACGCGCGAGCAGACCTCGGTCCGGAAGGACTACGTCGACTACGACGAGTGGATCACCGCCTTCTGGGTACCGGTCCACCTCTATGCCGGGATCACCGGGCAGCTCGGGGCCGACATCGCCGTACGCGCGAAGCGGACCGGGTTCCACCGCGCGATCACCGACGAGATGGTCTGCCACGACGACTTCGAGATGGAGGCGCGGACCGCCGTGAGCCCCTTCGCCGGGCTCTACGCGAAGGCCTCGGCGGGCATCGGGATCCCCGGGTTCGAGGTCGGCATCGGCGGTCGCCTGACCCTCGTCGAGGGGAGCCTGCCCTTCACCGCGGAGCTGAAGGCCGGCCAGCGCGCCAACGGCTCGCAGACGGGCCTCGCGAACGTGGTCGTGACGACGCAGGCCCGGGGCAGCGCCACGCTGACGGCCTTCAAGGGTGAGCTGTACGTCTACCTCGACTACCCCTGCAACTGGGGGCTGGACACCTGTACGGCCAAGCGCCGGCTCGCCAACGCCAAGGGGTGGACGCGCTCGACCCCGCTCTTCTCGCCGTCGAGCGGGATCTACGACGTCGGTCAGGTCGCCCAGCTGTGCGCCGCGGTGGCCGTCATCCCGAACGACGTCCTCGACTGCGAGGGTGCACAATGAGCGCGCGTCGAGCAGTGATGACGGGCCTGGCGGCGCTCGGCGCCGTCGGGACGCTGATCTGGGCGGCGGCCCCCGGTGAGCCACGGCTCCCGGCGGACACCGCGGTCGAGGAGGCGGCGAGCGAGGCGCCGACGGCGCGACGGCACAGCTATCGCCTGCGTCTCCGCGCCACGACCGACGTCGCGCTGACCGGGCCGAGCGACCGGGTGTCGGGGCGGCTGGATCTCGACGGGACCCTGGCGATCACCGAGCTCGGCGTCGACCGCTACGCGGCGCGGCTCGGGCCGCTGGACCGCGCGGTCGTGACGATCCTCGGCAAGACCGCGCCGGTCGACGCGCTGGACGGGGTGAACGCGACGGTCACCCTCGACGCCGGCGGCGGGATCGCGTCGCTCGCCTTCGAGCCAGAGGCCTCGGCGGTCGCGCGCTCGGTCCTGCGGACCGCGCTGGTCGAGGTCGGGCCGATCCGCTTCGGCCCGTCCGGCGCCACCGTCGAGCGCGCGTCGATGTTCGGGACCGGACCGCTGACCGAGCGCGGCGCCGGCGCGGACCGGGTGAGAGAGCGAGACGGCTACACGGCGCTGACGTTCGCGCCGGAGACCGCGGCGAGCGTGACCTCGGCGCGCGGTCGCTGGACGGTCGAGCTCGATGAGCGCGGCGTGATCGCCCGGCTGTCCGGCGGCGAGCGGGTGACGCTGCGGGAGGCCGGCGAGGTGAGGGCCGAGGGCCGCAGCCAGATCGCCCTGACCTCGACCGGATCCGACGCGGTGGACCTCGCGACGGCCGAGCGCGCCGCGGCGGCGCGGGTGCCGGGCTCCGCGCCCGCGCGGGCGCCCTCCGCCGCGCGGGTCGCGCTCGAGCAGCGCGCCGGCGGCCTGACCACGGCTCGGTTGGTGTCCGACCTGCGAGCCTACGGCGACGCCGGGCGGATGCCGCGGCACGACGCGTGGCTCTGGCGCGCGTCCGGGTGGCTGAAGCTCCACCCGGAGGCGGCGGAGGCGCTCGTCGACGAGGCCCTGGCGCCGGAGCGGACGGCGCTGGCGCGGGGGCTCGTGGTGGACCTGCTCGCGAGCGTCGGCCACGCGGAGGCGCAGGCGGGGCTCCGGCGGCTGCTCGACGCGCCGGAGCTCACGGCGGACTCCCGCTGGGGGGAGCTGGTCCAGCACCTGGTCCTGCTGCCTCGGCCGGACGCCGAGACCGTGGCCTGGCTGGGCGACCGGTATCGGAACGCGTCGTCCGCCGAGCGCGGGCTGGCGGTGGCGAGCGTGCTCGGGGCTGCGGCCGGCAAGGTCGCGCGAGGCGGGGACCCCGAGGCGGGGCTGGCGGCGCGGGCGCCGCTGGTCGAGGCGTTGGCGGCGACGACGAGCGGGGGCGACCGGTTGGCGCTCCTCGACGCGTTGGGCAACGCCGGGTTGGCCGCCGACGCCGAGCTCATCGCGGGCTGGGCGTCGGCGGGCGACGCCGGGCTGCGAGCGGCGGCGGCGCGAGCGCTCCGCAAGCTCGACGACGGCGCGTCCCGCGGGGTGCTGCTGGGGTTGGTGGCGGACCCGTCCGCGGCGGTGGCGCGCGAGGCGATCCGGGCGCTCTCCGGGCCGGGACTCGACGAGGCCGGCCTGTCGTCGCTGCGGGAGCTGGTTTCGGCGGGCGCGCTCCGGGAGGGCGCGTACGGTGCGCTCATCGAGCTCGCCGCGCGGACCGAGGGGGCGGACGCCGCGGTCGTGGCGTTGTTGGACGCGCTGGTCGACGCGCGGTCGGCGCCCGCGGGCGTGCGCGCGGTCGCGGCGCGCGAGGCGCGAAACCGGCGCGCGTCGCTGGCCGCGCGCTGAGGAGGGGAGGTCGTGGTGCGGGCGAGGTCGAGCGTGGTCCGAGCGGCGCGTCGGGAGCGTGAGGACCGGCCGTGTGGCTACGGCGAGCCGAGCAGGGCGCGGAGGGCCGTGTGGGAGGCCGGCGAACCGCGATCGGGGGGGCAGGCCGGCCCCTGGTTGCTCGGTGGATCCCGCCCAGCCCACCCCCGCCCTATAGGGTGGGGCCGCAATTTCAAGGTCCGTGCCGAAGACGTGATCTCGGGCACTTACGGGGCGTTTGAGACACCTCCGGGCCGGGTTGGGACAGCGCTCGCGGGGTCGCGGGGCCCCAGCCGGGGTCTCGCGACCCGGCGGACTGTCCCACGCGCCGCCCGCCCACACGCGCCAACGGCCCGCCGCGCGCCGAGACGCGACCAGGCACCCCTCATCGGCCGGCCCGCTGGGGTCCGGCGACCGCGGCGACCTCAGCGCCGGACGACCAGCCCGTGCTTCTTGATGAGGCGAAACAGCACGTCGCGGCTCGACAGCCCCAGGGCCTTCCAGGTCGCCGCCTGGTTGCCGCCGTGCTCGTCGAGCGCCGCCTGGACCTGCGCCGGGGTCAGGCTCGCCGGGTCGGTCGGCCCCCCGTCCTCGACGACCAACGCCGCCCGCACCTCGTCCCCGAGGGCCAGGAACGTCCCGCGGCTCGCCGACATCGCCCGCCACAGGTGGGTCCGCAGCTCGCGCACGTGGTGGGTGTAGCGATGGCGGACGAGCGCCTCGATCAGCGCCGGCTCGACCCGCGGCTCGCCCCGCCGGCCGTCCCACCCTGCGAAGAAGCGCTCGCCGACGGCCGGGTCGGTGGCCGCCAGCTCGCCGAGCAGGTGCCGGACCAGCAGCGGGATATCCTCCCGCCGCGCGTTGAGGTCCGGCAAGGTCACGCGCAGGTCGATGCGCGCCAGGAGATCGTGCTTGAGCTCGTCGGGCCCACGGTTGGTCGCCGCGATGAGGCGCAGATCCGCCCGCCGGGTACGCGACTCCCCGAGCCGGGTGTACTCGCCGCCGCCGTCGAGGACGCGCAGCAGATGGGCCTGGAGCGCCTCGGGCAGCTCGCCGACCTCGTCGAGGAAGAGGGTCCCTCGGTGGGCCGCCCCGACCAGCCCGGGCCGCTCGGCCATCCCGGGGTTCGGGTAGTCCCGGACGTTCCCGAAGAGCTCGGCGTCGACCAGCCCCGCGGGCAGCGTCGCGGCGTTTCGGCTGACCCAGGGCCGGTCCCGCCGCGCGCTCATCGCGTGCAGCGCCCGCGCGGCCAGCTCCTTGCCGGAGCCGCTCGGCCCCAGCAGCAGCACGTGGGGTTGGCGGGGCGCCACGAAGGCGAGCTCGTCGCGCAGCCGCCACAGCGCCGGGCTCTCGCCCACCAGGCCGAAGCGATCCGCCCGCCCGAAGGCGTGACCGGCGCCGTCGAAGGCGGTCAGGCGCGGCAGCCGTCGCGACCGCTCGACGACCACGAGGAGCAGCTGGTTTCGCAGCTCGAGCGTGTCCCCTGGGCCTACCTCCGCGCGCTTCATCTCGCGGCCGTTCACCAGCAGCGGGCAGCGGCCGACGTTGTCGACCTCGAGCCGCGTCGCCGACGGGGTGACGATGAGCTGACGCCGAGAGATGCGGCTGCCCCGGGGCGGGCCGACGTGCTCGACCCGCCCGGGGGTGTGGCGGCCGAAGATCACGCAGCGATCGACGTCATCGCCGCCTGGACGTCCGAGGACCGACGGGCGCTCCTGGGCGCCGAAGAGCGCGATCTCGCCGACCCGGTGGGGCTCGTCGAGGCTCCAGGCGATGGCCAGGCCGAGGACCTCGGAGGCGTCGTCCCCGGCGTCGGGCCAGAGGAGCTCGCCGGTCCCGGTGACGGTGGCGTCGCCGGTCACTCGATCGGCAGCCGGTCGAGGTTCAGCGCGGGAGGCTTCGTCTCGGGCTCTGTGGGGGGATCTGCGCCCGCCTCACCGGAGGACGCGCCGTGAGCCCGCGCCTTCGCCAGCCGAACGACCAGCGGACCGTCGCCGGCCGCGCCCTCGGCGACCGACACCGTGCGCGGCCGGTGGCCGGGCAGCTTCAGGACGGCGCGCTGGACCGCGCCGTCTCGCAGCTCGAGGTCGAGCGGGGTCTTGCCGCGGATGGCCCCGTCGTAGATCACCCGCGCCCCCGACGGACGCGACTCGAGGTGAACGACGCGCGCGGCCTCCACGACGGCCGGTCCCTCCTCGGGCTCAGGGTTCACGGAGTCGTCAGGCTCGGTGTCGACGGCCGCGGTGACAGGGGCGGGCTCCGTCGGAGCGGGAGCGGGCGGATCGGCGCTCGGGCGCGGGTCTCGCGGCGCGGCCGGGGGGCTCTCGACCACGCTCGCGGGCTCTTCCGGCCCGGCGACGGGGGTGGGGCCGCTGGACATCGCGAGCACGATGGCCACCGCAGCCGCGGCGCCCGCGATCGCGGCGACGATGGGGACCACCACGCGACGACGGCGATCGAGGGCGATCGCGCTGGGCGCAGGCTCGGTCATGACGCTCGACACCCAGCCGCTGCCGAGGCCGGCCCCCTCGGAGGACGTCAGCGTGGGCTCGGCCCCGCCGAGCGACGCGCTCTTTGCCGCGGGCGCCGGGGGCAGCGGCGCGAGGGCCGCGCGGTAGCGGAGCTCGAGGGGGCGGAGCTCGTTCAGGAGCGCCCGGGCGCTCGCGGGGCGCGCGTCGCGATCGGTCGCCATGACCCGCGCGAGCAGCGCGAGGACCTCGGGGTGCTCGGCGAGCTCCGCCCGCAGCTCCTGCGCTGGCCGACACGCCCCGGCGAGGTGTGCCTTGAGGTAGCCGACCATCCCGCTCGCGGAGAACGGCGGCCGCCCGGTGAGCATCTCGTAGAAGACGCAGCCGAAGCTGTAGAGATCGGCGCGCCCGTCGATGTCGCGGAGCTGGTTCCACTGCTCGGGGGACATGTACGGCGCCGAGCCGAGGAGCCTCCCCGAGGCCGTCCCCGCGTCGACGCCGTCGTCGAGCAGCTTGGCGAGGCCGAAGTCGACGAGCTTCACCAGCTCACGGTCGAGGACCCGCGTGACCATCACGTTGGAGGGCTTGACGTCCCGGTGGGCGATCTGCCGCTCGTGGGCGTAGGCCAGCCCCTCGACGATCTGCGCGGCGAGGGTCACCGCGCGGCCGACGTCCAGCGGCCCTTCGGTCAGGAGCGCCTGCAGCGTCGCCCCTTCGACCCGCTCCATCGCGAGGAACGGCCGCCCGTCGGCGTCGCGCCCGTGGGTGTAGATGTGGACGATGTTCGGGTGGCCGAGCCGCGAGAGCGCGGCGGCCTCGCGGTCGAAGCGGGCGATCCGATCGGCGTCGAGGGCGTCGGCCGGCAGCAGCTTGATCGCCACCCGGCGCCCGGTCGAGCGCTGCAGCGCCACGTGGACCGAGCCCATCCCGCCGCGCCCGAGGAGCTCCTCGAGCACGAAGTCCTCGGCCAGCGCCGGGCTCATCGCGTCCCCGCCGCGCGTGACGGGGGCGATTGCCGGCGCGCAGCCGGGCTGGCTATAGTCGCGCGCAGATGTGGCATCGCCTTCTTCTATATCTCGGGGTCGCGCTGGCGATCCAGTGGCCGGCGAGCGCCGTCGCGGCGACCCCGGACGACGACGCCGCGGTCGAGCGCTTCAACGCCCGGGTCGACGAGGCGATTCGCCTGCGCGACGGCGGTGATCGCCCGGGCGCCCTCGAGGCGTTCGACGGCGCGCTCGAGGCCATCAAGGACCGCTCGGGGCCGGTCTTCGACAAGGGCCGCAGCGTCGTGCGCTACCACGAGGCGCAGCTGCTCGTGGCCCTCGATCGCTACGAGGAGGCCCGCGCCATGCTGACGCTGCTCCTACGCAGCCCCGGCCTCGATCCGGGCGAGCGCGAGACCGTGGCCGAGCGCCTCGCGGAGGTCGAGGCGAAGCTCGCCGAGCAGCGCGCGGCCGCTCGACCCGCCCGGCTCCGAATCACGGCGGCGGGCGTCGAGGACGGCGTCCCGGTCGACGTCCGGGTCGACGGCGTCGCCGTGGGGCGCGCGCCGGTCGTGGTCGAGCGCCCCGCGGGGCGCTATCGGGTCGACCTCGGCGCGGACGGCTTCCGCCCGGCGACGGACGAGGTGCTCCTCGAGCCGGGCGCCGACGTGACCCGTACGATCCACCTCGAGCCGGTCGCGAGGCGCGACACCACGGTGGCCGGGTGGACCACCCTCGGCGCCGGGGTGCTGCTGCTCGGCGGCGCGACGGCGCTCTACGTCGAGGCGGAGGACACCCTCGACCAGGCGACGGTCGAGGGGCTCCCGTACCCGACCGCGGTCGAGCGCCGGACCGCCGGACAGAACGAGGCGGTCGGCTCCTATGTGATGTACGCCGTGGGGAGCATGGCCGTCGTGACCGGGCTCCTCCTCGTCTTGCTCGACGGCGAGGCGGACGAGCCGGTCCCCCCCAGCGAAGGCGCGACGGTGTCGGTCGGGCCCGGCGCCGTCATCGTCGGGGGGCGCTTCTGATGGCCGGGCGCCTCATCGCGCTGCTGGCGGCGGTCACCCTCGCCGGCTGCCTCGACGTGCCGGAGCTGACGGTCAGCGGCTACTTCGGCTGCGAGATCGACGGCGACTGCCCGAGCGGCTGGACCTGTTGGGAGCGGACCGACGGCAGCCGACGCTGCTTCGAGCAGATCGAGTGCCGGGCTCCTGACGACGCGGCCTGCGACGACGGCGAGGTCTGCACCGCGGACGCCTGCGACATGGACCGGGGCGCGTGCACCCACAGCCCCGCGACGGGCGCCGTCTGCGCGCCCGGCGGGTGCGACGCCGAGGCGGTCTACACGCCGCCGTCCGTCTGCGACCGGACCGGCGCCTGCGTCGCGAGCGAGCCGGTCGCCTGCGACCTCGGTGACACCTGCGCGAGCTACAGCTGCGACGCCCAGCGCGGCGGCTGCACGGCGATCCCGTCGCTCGGGCTCGACTGCGGCGTCGCGGGCCTGTGGCACGGCGTCTTCACTCGCATCAAGAACAACTCTTCGCGCGACTTCCGGGTGTTCCCGCTCGAGTTGGAGCTCGACACCGATCTACCGGCGACCTGGCGCTTCGAGACCAGCCCGGGCGTCTACGGCACGACCAACGCGATCAACCTGACGGCGCTCTCGTCCGGCGAGATGCTGGTGAGCGATCTGGACACCGAGCTCTGGATGAACGTCACGCCGACCCGCGAGGTCATCGCCGGTTGGGACTTCGGGAGCGTCGGGCCGGTCTTCTTCGTCCGCGCGCCGGATACGGCGCCCGCCGCCGACGCGCTGGCGGGGCATTGGCAGGCGTTGCTGATCGCGAAACGGGACGATCCCGACGAGGTGCGGTCCCTGATGTTCGAGACGTACGGCGGACGCCTGACGCTCGCGGACAGCGGGGAGACCGCCTGCGTCGAGGCGGGCGGCGCGACGCTGGAGCCCGCCGCGGCGCCAGCCGATCCGACGCCGTGGCAGGTCTCGGACGGAGCGTGCGCGGCGGTCGACGCCGACGGGAGCTTTACGCTCCAGCACGACGTGGGCGCACCTGACGGCGGGTCCCGGCGCGAGCGCTGGCGCGGCTGGCTCACGCCGAGCGTGGACGTCGCGGTCGCCGTGCGCGAGGTCGACGACGGCGCCGGGGGCTTCGCCAAGGCGACCGGCTTCGTCTTCCTCGTGCGCGAGAGCGAGGCCATGCCGGCCAGCGCCATGGAGGGCTCCTACGCGGTGTACCGGGGCGAGCACAACGTGATCACCGACGGGACGCTCTACTGCTGGGGCCAGACCTCGGTCGCGGCGACCGAGGTCACGGGCGGAGAGAAGGTCTGCAACAACACCAGCGAGAACTGCGAGTGGCGGGATCGCTCGACGATCACCGACGGGACGTTCACCGCCGAGCCGAGCGGCGCGGTCTCCGGCCGCGTCTTCACCGGCCCCGTGCTGAACGAGCTCATCGGCCAGGCGGCGCCCATCAGCGACGCGGTCCACGCGACCCCGCTGGTCATCGGGCGGCGCCTCGGCGGCACGGGAGAGGGCGGCGAGCCGCTCGCCCGGGCCGGGACCTGGGCCATCCACGTCTGGCAGCCGCCGGGCGTCGCTCCTCGCCTCGCTCCCATGTACACGTGGGACGACGAGGAGCCGTGGTGTCCTCCGGTGTCGAACTGAGCCGACGCGGGCGACCGCGAGCGCGCCTCGACCCAATACGGATCGCGCCGCGTCCGGGTGCGTGACCTCCGACGGCCCGGTGCCTATCCTCGTCCGCGGCGCTTCGCACACCAGCACGCAGCGGGGCGCCCAGGAGAGAGCGATGAGCGAGATGGACCGCCGGAAGTTCCTGGAGCGCTCGGCCCTGGCCGCGGGGGGCGTCGCCCTGGCCGCCGCCGGCGGCTGCACGCCGCCCTTCGACCGCTCGCGCGCAGAGGAGAGCGCCGCCATGACCGCCACTTCGACCACCACGAGCACCCCGACGCCGCCCACCTCGCCCGGACCCCAGCCGACGTTCTACGTGCGGCGCCTCGGGACGCCGTGGGAGACCCTCGACCCGTTCCTCTTCTGCATGCACCACCACGACGCGTACCCGAAGGGCGACGCGCGGATGGCGCCGGTGGCGTCGCTGGCCGGCCGCCAGCTCGGCCAGGACTTCTCGGCGCGCGACGGCTGGTCGATGTACCACGGCCGGGTCGTCCCCGGTTTCCCGCGCCACCCGCACCGCGGCTTCGAGACCGTGACCATCGCCCTCCAGGGCTACATCGACCACGCCGACTCGCTCGGCGCGACGGCGCGATACGGCGAGGGCGACGTGCAGTGGCTGACCGCGGGCGGCGGCATCTCCCACGCCGAGATGTTCCCGCTCCGCAGGACCGACGCGGACAACCCCCTCGAGCTCTTCCAGATCTGGCTGAACCTGCCGCGCGACAACAAGATGGTCGCGCCGTACTTCAAGATGATGTGGGCCGAGCAGGTGCCCGTGCGCCGCTTCACCGATAGCGAGGGGCGCACCACCGAGGTGAAGACCATCGCCGGCGCCATCGACGGGCGGGCTCCGCAGTCGCCACCGCCGGACTCCTGGGCCAGCCGCGAGGACGCTCACGTCGCCATCTGGACCCTGACCCTCGCGCCGAGCGCGCGCTTCACGCTCCCGGCGGTCCCCGAGGGGGTCCGGCGCGCGCTCTACGTCCACAGCGGCGGGAGCGTCGAGATCGCCGGCGTCGACGTGGCGTCAGGCCACCGCGCCGTGACCGAGGAGGCCCACGCCGCCTCGCTCGTCGCCGGTCCCGAGGGGGCGCAGGTGCTGCTGCTCCAGGGTCGGCCGATCGGTGAGCCGGTCGTCAAGTACGGTCCCTTCGTGATGAACACCCGCGAGGAGATCCAGCAGGCCTTCGACGACTACCGCAAGGACGGCTTCGGCGGCTGGCCCTGGCCCGACGACGCCCCGGTCCACGCCCGCGAGCGCGAGCGCTTCGCCGTCCACGCCGACGGCTCCGAAGACGTCCCGGCCTGAGCCGGGGCGTTCGCGACGCGTCGCGAGGCGACGGGGGCGAGCCGACCGACTGGTCCTACTTGCAGTAGGGCGCGGGGAAGCGCTTCGTCTCGGCGAGCTTCGCGTCCAGCGTGACGAGCTCGCCCGAGGTCTGGACCGCCAGGTAGCCGCCCGACGGGAGCGACACGAGCTGCGCGTCGCTCCACGGGTAGAACACGCGGGCGATGTGCTCCGCGCACGGCCCCTCCTCGGCGCCGTCTCCCATCAGGTCCAGCTCCTCCGCGGAGCACGGGCTCTTAGGTGTCGCGCGGCGCACGCTCACGGGCTCACCACCGGTCACGTCGAGGATGATGAGGCTGTCGAGGCCGCGGAGCGACGCGCCGACGTGGCCGTCGTCGAGGACGCTGAGGCTCCCGCCGTAGAGCGACGCGAGGGCCTCGCCCTCCTTGATCGGGCCCAGCCGCATGCCGTGGTCGGCGAAGCGCCAGACCCCCATCCAGGGGCCGGCGTCGGTGCCGAGGACGTAGATACGCTGCCCGACGAAGTAGATCTCGATGGGCTCGTTGCTGATCGCCTTGTCGTCCGCCTCGCCGTCGACGGGGCTGTTGACGAAGGCCTTGATCTCCTTCTTCGTCGCGGTGTCGAAGACGTGGAAGCGCGGCTCGCGGTCACCCAGGACGACGGCGCGGGTCCCGTCGATGTTGGTGGCGACGAGCGCGGTCTCGCCCTCGAGCCCCTCGGCGCAGAGCCCCTCGACGCAGCCGTCGGTGACCTTCGCGAGGTGTCCCTGGCCCGGCGGTGAGATCGCGGCGTGGGCCGACAAGCCGCCCGTCGCGGGGTCCACGGCCCAGCACCCGAGGGTGCCGACCAGCCGCTCGTGGTCCTGGTCGACGGCGCACAGCACGACCGCGTCACCGACGCGGCTCAGGGTGAGCTTGGGGCGGCGGCCGTAGTCGGCCTCTCCGTACCACGCCGGCATGCAGGTCGGGTCGGACGCCGCCGGGCGGGGATCGGCGGGGGCGGCGGCCGCCGGCGTCGTGGTGTCCTCGGGCGCGGGGGCCACGGTGTCGGCCTCGGCGGCCGGAGCCACGTCCGCGGGCTCGTCGTCCGGCTCGACACCTGGCTCGGGGGCCGGCGCCTTCGCCGCGGGTTCGTGCTCGGAGCCGGTGGTGGCCGTCGGCGCGGGCTTCGGCACCGGGGCTGGTTCGGGAGCGGGTGTCTTGGAAGAACAGGCCGCGAAGAGGAGGGCGAGCGCCAGGACGCACCGGAAAACACGCATGATCTACCTCGGGGTGGGTGGCCCGAGCGTACAACGGGCAGCTCGCCGCCGTCAGTCCTCCCTGGACAGAGACTGGGTGCGTCGTCGTGTCGCGTTCTCCGCGCGCCGTTATGCAACAATATTGCATGAAATGCGGAGGGCGACATGGAGCACGGCGCGACGCTGACCACGATCCTGCTACTCGGCCTGGCCATGGCGAGCGTCGCCTGGGTCGGGGCGGTGACCCTGGTTCTGCCGGAGCACGTCCTGAAGCGCCTCTTGAAGCCGCTGGTGGCCTTCGCGGCCGGCTCGCTGGTGGGCGGCGCCTTGTTTCACATGTTGCCCCACGCGATCGCGCGCTCCGAGGCAGCCTCCCTCGCCCCGTGGCTCTGGACCGTCGTCGGCTTCGCGGCCTTCATGGCCCTCGACCAGCTCATGGAGTGGCACCACTGCCACCTCCCGCCGTCCGAGCACACCGCCCCACTCAACGCGCTCATCCTGACGGCCGACGCCCTCCACAACCTCCTCGGGGGCCTCGCGGTGGGCGCCATCCTGATGACCGACCTCGAGGCCGGGCTCGTGGCGTGGACCGCGGCCGCGCTCCACGAGCTGCCCCAGGAGCTCGGGGACTTCGGCGTCCTCGTCCACGGCGGCTGGCGGCCGCGACGCGCCCTGGCGTGGAACTTCGTGTCCGCGCTGACCTTCCCGCTGGGCGGCATGATCGCGTGGCTCGTCGGCGGGAGCCTCGACGTCGGCTTCCTGGTGGCCGTCGGCGCCGGGAGCTTCCTCTACATCGCGGCCGCGGATCTGGTCCCCGAGGTCAAGCGCGCGAGGCACCTCGCGACGGCCGGCGTCCGCTTCGTCGCCTTCGTCGTCGGCGCTGGGCTCCTGTACGCCGCCGCGTGAGCAGCCAGGTCAGCCCTCAGCTGTCGCTGTTCGCCTCGACGTAGCCCACCGAGCGGTAGGTGCCGTATTGCTCGTCGCCCACCATGAGCTGCACCTGATAGCGGCCGTCGGCCGGAAAGCCGCAGCGGAGCTGGGTCTTCGCGTCGTTGACGGGGCCTGCGCACTTGACGTTCGCGCCGGAGGCCTTGTCCTCGGCGATGGCCAGGATCCAGGTGCCCGTGGGGTTGTCGATGGCGAGGTCGAGGGCGCCGGCGACGTCGACCTGTGAGCGCCGGGGGGAGTCGAGGCTCAGGCCGCGGGCGAAGAAGCTGGGCGAGAGCGCGGGCTGACGCAGGAACGCCCCGCGGCTGAGCGGTTCGGCCAGGAGCTGCCAGGCCGAGTCGTCGGGGAAGTGGTCGCGGGCGAACACGCTCGGCGGCGTGAACAGGTAGTCGGAGCTGTAGCGCGGCGTGAACGTGTCGCCGCTGACCGAACCCGCGTCCCAGGTCGCGTCGATGAGATACCAGGCGCCGTCGATCTCGGCGGCGTTCCAGGCGTGGCCGACGCCGTCGAGGTCGTTGCCGCTCGTTCGAGAGTGCCCGGTCACGTAGACGATCTTGTCGCCAGTGACCTCGCCGAGCGCGACGAGGAGCCGGGCGTAGCCGGCGCAGACGGCCTTGCGCGCGGCGAAGACGTCAGCGGCCCGCTGGGACGGGATGCTGCCGGTGGAGAGCGCCTCGGCGTCGTAGGCCAGCCACTCGGCGGCGAAGTCGTGGAGCGCCTTGACCCTCAGGAACGGGTCCGAGACCTCGCCCGCGATGTACCTGGCGACGGCCTCGACGCTGACCTTGGCCGACGACGGCATCCCGCGGACGACCTCGCTCACCGACGCCGTCATGGGCCACCGGTGACCGGAGGCGCCGAGGGCGTAGCCAGCCGAGGGGCGCGCCGCGGGCTCGGTCTGCGGCGCGGGCTCGACGTCGCTGTCGTCGGCGTACTCCTCGTAGGGGTTGGACGTGGCCGAGTCGTAGAGCCACTCCAGGCCGCCGGCGACGTCGAAGAGCGCGCCTCGGACGCTCTGGGCGGCCGAGCTCTGCGAGTCCCCGAGCATCCAGTCGCCGCGGGTCGAGATGGCGGCGAAGCCCTGCCTCGGATACGCGAACAGGACGACCGCCAGGAACGCCAGGTTGAGGGTGATCGTCCGCAGGACCAGGCGGTCGAAGCGGGCCAGAATCCGGTCGCCGCCCTTCCTCTTCTTCCTCCGTCGCGCCTCGCCCCACAGGTCCCACCCGACCGGCAGGACCAGCGCGAGCAGCGCGCCGGCGGTGATGGCGAGCCACAGCGGGCCGTCCAGATAGACCGCCAGCGACGTCGCCACCCATACCCCGAGCAGGGGGATCGCGACCGTCACCGCGGTGAGGACGATCTTCAGGAGAAGACCCAGGACGATCCCGACGGGCGAGCGCCGGGAGCTGGCGGGACCGGACTTCGCGCTCATGCCGCGACCTTGCCACGCCTCGCGGGGCCGCGAAAGGGCGGGCGTGGGAGAGCGGGCGCGGGGTGCAGGGGCGTTGTTCGAGGCGAGTGGGCGCGGTGCGGTGCGGCGCGAGGGTGGGAGGGAGCGGAAGCGGGCGCCGCGTATCAAAGTATTAGAAAGCAGGGTCGGACCCCGCGATCTAACACTTTTGACGTCGGGGTTGCGCCGGGCGGAGGTTTCGGTCATCACGACGGCATGGAGCCTTGGCGAGCCATCTTCGAAGCCATCGCGAGGGACGCCGCCGCGCGCGGGCTCGACCTCGCCGCCGCTGGGCGCGCCGACGACTACGACCGCCAGGTCGACGCGCCTTGGCGCCTCCCGGACGTCGGCCGGCCGGACGCGCTCGTGATCGTCCTCGGGCACACGCGAGCGCTCTGGCCGCGGCTCATCGCCGCCCTCGACGCCGACCCGGAGCTGCGCGACGGCCCCGACCCGCTCGACACCTGGACCGAGCGGACCGCGCGCGACAGCGCCGCGCGCCACCTGACCGGCGTGCGATACGCCCTCCGCTACCCCCACGAGGCGCCGCCGCGTCGGGTCGCGTTTCAGCGCCTGGCCGACGCCGTCGGCCTCGGCCAGCTCGGGCCCGCGATGCTGTGCGTCGACGAGGACCACGGCCCGTGGCTCGGTCTGAGGGCGGCGTTCATCATCGACGTGCCGGGGCCCGCCACGCCGCCCCGCCGCCCCCGCCCCTGTGACGCCTGCGCGACGCGCCCCTGCGTCGCGGCGCTCGACGTCGCGCTGGCGCGCTCGTCCGACTCGGACGACCTCTGGCCGTTCCTGGCCGTGCGGGACGCCTGCCCGGTCGGGCGCGAGCACCGCTACGGCCCGCGCCAGCTCGGCTACCACTACACCAAGGATCGTGCCATGCTCCGCGCCGAAGATGGCGCCGCGGACACGATCGTGGGAGGCACGGTCTCCCCCGCGCCTCCCCACCCGCGAGACGCGTCGAACCCGTGACCCGCCTGCGCATCGTCAACCTCAACACCTGGATCGGGCTCCTCGTCCGAGGGCTGACCTCCCTCGTTCCCATCGAGCCGCCCGGCCACAAGCAGCGCCGCTTCGACGCCCTCGTCGCCGAGCTGGAGCGCCGCTCCCCCGACGTGGTGACCCTGCAGGAGTGCCAGCCACTCCCGGCCCTCGCCCGCGACCTCGCCGACGCCCTCGACTACGACTGCGTCTGGAGAGTCGCCAACAGCGGCCTGCGCCTCTTCGGCGTCGGCTTCCCGGGCGGCATCGGGCGGGGAGAGGGGCTGACGATCCTGGCCAAGCGCGAGCTCGGCCTCGAGCACCTCCGGACCAAGCGCCTGTCGGGCCGCGGCCTGGTGAACAACTGGATCAGCGTCCAGCTCGGCCCCGTCCGTATCGCCGTCGCCTGCCTCGTCCACATCGACGGTCGGCCCGTGGTCGTGGTCAATACGCACATCCGCTACGGCTTCCCGAACCAGCAGGCCTTCGAGGACGGCTGGCGAGCGCTCCGCGAGCGCGGTGTCGTCAAGGAAGAGCAGCCGTCCGGTTGGCTCCTCAAGATGCTCCAGGACAACCGGAGGACGCGGGACCTCGAGCTCCGCCGCCTGGCCGCCTGGGTGGACCACCTGCGCCGGGAGCACCGCGCCCCGGTCGTCATCGGCGCCGACTTCAACCTCGACCCCGACGCGCCCCAGATCGCCGCGTTCCTCGAAGAGACCGGCTACACCAACGTCCTGCCGGCCGTGGCCCCGGGCGCGCTGACGTGGGATCCGACGCGCAACTACAACATCGGCTACGGCACCGCCTACACCTGGGACAACGGCAAGCCGAAGTCGATGATCCTGCAGCTCATGGCCTACCTCGACCGCATCCCTCAGACCCCCGACCACGTGATGCTGTCGCCGGGGCTGAGCCTCGCGGACGGCGGCGTCTGCTTCGACGTCCCACACGAGGATACGCTGGCGTCCGACCACTTCGGGGTCTGGGCCGACGCCGTCGTCGACGGCCGATAGAAAAACTCGGGAATTTTCTAAGAAGCTCCGGCCTGCGGCGTTAACCCGGTGGAAGGCAGGTCACCGGAGGCAACAGGGGTGAGACGGGTAGCGGCAAGCGATGCGGCCTCGTTCGTGCGCGACACGCTCGCGCAGCACGAGGCGGCGCTCATGCGCTACGCGACGAGCATCACCGGCGACGTCGAGCGGGCCCGCGACGTCGTGCAGGAGACCTTTGTCCGGTTGTGGCAAGCCGACCGTGAGCAGCTGGGGGAGCATGTTGCGCCCTGGCTCTTCACGGTGTGTCGGAACCGTGCGCTGGATGTCGCGCGCAAGGAGGGCCGGATGCAACCGGTAGGTGCAGTCGCGATGGACGTCGCGGCGGACGCGGGCGAGACCCCGCTCGCACAGACACTCAAGAAGGAGGCCGCGAGTCGGGTCATCAGCGGGATCGACGGGCTGCCGCAGAACCAGCGGGAGGTCGTGCGCCTGAAGTTCCAGGCGGGGCTCAGCTACAAGGAGATCAGCGCCGTGACGGGGCTGACCGTGTCCAACGTGGGGTACCTGCTCCACCACGCGATCAAGGCGCTGCGCGACAGCGTCGGGGGGACGGCATGACGGCGCAGACCCACACGAACATCAGCATCGACGACCCGCGCCTGACCGCCTACGCGCTGGGTGAGCTGCCCGCGAGCGAGGCGACCGAGGTCGCGACCGTCGTCGCGGCCTCCCCCGAGCTCCAGGCCGAGGTCGCGGCGATCCGCGCCTTCGGGGCCAGCCTCGAGGCGGAGCTCGCCAGCGAGCCGGCGCCCGAGCTGGGCGACGAGGCGCGCGCGGCCATCGTGGCGGCCGGCGTGACGCCGCCCGCCGCCAACGACGACGACACCCCCGAGGTGCAGGCGCGCCGCTGGTATCAGCAGCCGCGCTGGCTCGTCGCGGCGGGCCTCTTCGTCGCCGCCGGGGCGGCCGCGGCGATCGCGCTGTCCTCGGGCCAGAACTCGGGCGCCCCTTCCGAGGGCGCGCCCGAGGTCTACTCTCACAACCTGCCGACCGAGTCGCCGGCGGCGACCACGCCGGGCGAGACGCCCCCGGCAGGCGAGGTCCCCGACGAGGATCCGTCGAGCAGCGTCGCGGATAACGACGAGGCGGGCACGGCCGAGCGATCGAGTGACCCCGCGGTAGCCGCCGCGGGCACCGAGACCAGCGCGCCCCGCGGCCGGTACGATCAGCCGGAGGCCGAGGCGTCTACGGCGGCGGTCGACGAGCCGATGGCGAAGACAGGGGCGAACGGCCACCCGATGGTCGCGTCGAAGCCGGTGACGGTGCCGCGGCGCGCCGCCGCCGCGGACCCGACCGAGGTACCGTCGAGCGACGACGCCGAAGCCGCCTGGCTGCCCCAGCGGGTCAAGGACGCGAAGCGGAACCCATTCGCGACCAACAAGCCGAGCGCCGAGGACGTGGCCGCGCACGGCCGCAGCGGCTCGAGCCGGGCGCTCCGCGGTGTCCTCTCCGAGTACGAGGGCGACGCTGTCGCCGGGCTCGACGGCCTCGCGGCCGGCGGAGGCGGCTCGGGCAGCGGCTCGTTCCGCAACCGCGGGATCGGGGACATCAGCGGGACCAGCGCCGGGCCGACGGTGCCGATCGACGCCAACGACGACAAGGCGAAGAGCCTCCTCGCCGCGGACCTTGACGACGTCGGCGGCGGGCGCGCCGCGAGCATCCCGATGCTGCGCGGGGCAGGCGGCATCGTCGTAGACACCGTGACCGTACCGAGCGGGTCCATCGTGACCTTCCAGATGCCCGACGGGCAGCTCGTGCGGCGTCACATCGGTCACCACGCCTACGACCCGCACCCGTACTGGTACGACGCGGCGGTGCGGCGCTGGTACTACGACTACGATTACTACTACTACGGCCAGGCGCCCCAGGGCGGCGCGGGCGAGCGGTACGCGCCGATCTACGAGAGCCCGTTCAAGCGGGTCGACAACGAGCCCCTGTCGTCGTTCTCGACCGACGTCGACACCGCGAGCTACGCCAACGTGCGGCGCTTCCTCGAGCGGAACCAGCGCCCGCCGCGCGACGCCGTCCGCATCGAGGAGATGGTCAACGCCTTCACCTACGAGACGCCGACCCCGCGCAGCGGCGAGCCGCTCACGGTACAGTCCGAGGTGGCCGGGTGCCCGTGGGCGCCGAACCACCGGCTCGTGCGGGTCACGGTCGCCGCGCGCGACGTCGCGCGGACGCAGCGGCCGGCCGGTAACCTCGTGTTCCTCGTGGACACCTCGGGCTCGATGGGCTCGTCCAAGAAGCTCCCGCTGCTCAAGCGGGCGCTGCGCGAGCTGGTGAACGAGCTCGACGAGCGTGACACGGTCAGCATCGTGACCTACGCCGGCCGCGCCGGCGTCGCGCTGAAGCCGACAAACGGCTCCGAGAAGGCCAAGATCCTGCGCGCGGTCCGAAACCTCCGCGCCTCCGGGATGACGAACGGCAGCGCCGGGCTCGAGAAGGCCTACGAGATCGCTCGCGAGCAGTACATCGCCGGCGGGACCAACCGCGTGCTCCTGGCGACCGACGGCGACTTCAACGCCGGGATGACCAACCGCTACGCCCTGGTCCAGCAGGTCGCCTCGGCCGCCGCCGAGAACATCTATCTGACGGTGCTCGGGCTCGGGACCGGCAACCTCGACGACGACCGCCTCGAGGCCATCTCGAACCGCGGCAACGGGACCTACGCGTACCTCGACAGCGACGTCGAGGCGCGGCGGGTGCTCGTCGAGCAGCTCACCAAGACCCTGGTGACGGTCGCCAAGGACGTGAAGCTCCAGGTCGAGTGGAACCCCGCCCACGTGCTGGCCTACCGCCTCATCGGCTACGAGAACCGCGGGATGTCGAACCGCGACTTCGACAACGACGCGAAGGACGCGGGCGACCTCGGCGCCGGCGCGACCGTGACGGCGCTCTACGAGGTCGTGCCGAACGGGCCGACCCCCGTGGCGAAGCCGGCGCGGCACCTCAAGTACCAGGACCCGCCCGAGGTCCCCGAGGTCCCGTTCACCGGGCCGCCCGTCCCCGCCGACGTCTCGGAGGAGATGATGACGGTCAAGGTCCGCTACAAGGCGCCCGAGGGCAGTGAGAGCGAGACCCTGGAGGTCCCGCTCGTCGACGACGGGACGACCCTCGAGAGCGCCTCGGACGACTTCCGCTGGGCCGCCTCGGTCGCGGGCTTCGGGATGATGCTCCGGCGGTCGTACTACAAGGGCAACGCCTTCTGGGGTCAGATCCACGCCCTCGCGCGGGGCGCGATCGGCGCGGACCCGAACGGCGAGCGCACCGCGATGCTGGAGCTGGTGGCCAAGGCCGGGCGCCTCTACGGCTGGCGCTGAGCCAGGCCGGCCGTCGAAAGTGTTGGATCGCGGGGTCTGACCCCGCGATCTCTCACTTTCTCCGGGGGCAGCGAGAGCCGCGGAGCGAGAGCTGGAGCTGGAGCCGGAGCGGTGCGCAAGCGAGGCGGGGCGCGTGAGCGTGGGCGGGCGTGAGCGGTGGGCGTGTGCGTGAGCGGCGCGGGGCGTGAGCGGGCGGGCACTTGGGGCAGAAGGAGAGGTGAGGGGGTGCGCGTGGGCCTCCTCAGTGTGACCTCGTGCTCGCGCCCAGCCTCTCACTTTCTCCGGCGGTGGCGCCAGGGACGGCCGGCCGCTATCGTGGCCGCGTCCCTGACATGACGCGAGGCCACGATGGCGAACCTCCCGTACGAGTCGCTCTTCCGGAATGCCGTTCGGCGCGTCCTGGCGCGGTCGGTCATGGCCGGCTCGCTGGCCTTCCTGCCCGCCGGCTGCGCGTGCCCACCGTCGCGGTACGACGTGCGGCTGGTCACGGTGAGCGACGCCGAGGCCGAGGCGCTCCGAGAGCTCGACGCGTCCGCGGGCGGCATCGACCTCCCCACGTGCATCACCCACTGCGGGAGCTCGGTGAAGGTCGACGGCGAGCCGACCGCGACCGTGGCCTGCCAGATGGAGCACGTCCAGCCGAGGCTCGTCTGCGAGTACAGCTACGTCTGCGAGGGCGCGGGCCGTCGCCCGCCGGGTCTGGCGACCGACGGCGCCGTCGCTGCGGAGGACCCGGTCGCGAGCTGGCTCGGCCGGGTCGCCCACCTGGAGTCGGCCGCCGTCCTCGCCTTCGACGCGCTCATCGCCGAGCTCGACGCGCACGGCGCGCCGATGAAGCTCCGCGCCGCGGCCCGCCGAGCCCGCGGGGACGAGGTCGAGCACGCCCTGACCTTCACCGCGCTGGCCCGCGCCCACGGGGTCGAGCCCGCCCGTGCCGAGGCGACGTCGGTCGGGCTCCGCTCCCTGGAGCAGATCGCCCTCGACAACGCCGCCGAGGGCTGCGTCGGCGAGACCTACGGCGCCCTGTCCCTGGGCTGGATGAGCTATGCCGCGCCGACCGAGGCGCTGCGGCGGATCACCCGCCGGGTGGCCCGCGATGAAGCTCGCCACGCCGCGCTCAGCTGGCGCCTCGACACCTGGCTCCGGGGCCGCCTCGACGCCGAGGTCCGTCGCCGGATGGACGGCGCGCGCGACGCCCGGCGCGCCGAGCTGGCCGCCCAGCTCGCCCTCCCGACCGCGCCCGAGCTGGTCGCCGAGCTCGGCGTCCCGCGGAGCGACGAGGCGCTCTCCCTGCTCGACAGCGTCCTTCCGGCCGCCTGAGCGCGCTGGCCCTTGCCCTGCCGGCCGAGGTCGGGGACGCACGCGACTCGCCGACGACGCCGCAGTGGTCCGGGGGGCGTATCGCGATGACGCCGCGCACGGGTGTGTTAGGCTGCAAGGTGGTCCCGCGACGGGCGGCCCGGAAGCGGTGACGGAGGAGTATCGAATGGGCGTCGTCTCGAGAGCGCTGGCGGCGGGCTTGGCGATAACGGCGCTGTCCGGGTGCGCTGACCCGCGAACGGGCAGGGTCCTCCGAGGGGTGGTGACCGACGCCGGCGGCTCACACACGTCGAGGGACGCCTGGGTGGGTGACGCTCCGCGCGGGGCGCCCGATGTCGATCGGGACACCGCCTCGCCGGCGCCTGGCGGCGTCGTGGTCCTCTCGCTGCGCGCCTTCGTCAACGCGGACTACAGCCTCTGGGACGTTCGCGTCATCGAAGCTGAGCGCGAGACCGCGGTCAGACGACTGCAGCTGGCCCACGACGACTACCTCGGCGAGCTGACATCGCGGTTCGCCTGCGACCCCGCCGCCGGTGGCGGTGAGCTGGTGCTCGAGCTGGTCGGGGCCTATCGCTCGGACGACCCGCCGGTGAGCGGCGCCGTCGGGAGCGAGCCGCCGACCGACTCGATCGACTTCGTCGACCCCGGCCCGCTCGACCGTCGCTTCAACTGCGAACGCGGGGTCGAGAACGAGGCGAGCTACGTCATCACCATCATCTGAGTCGGAGCTTCAGAACGCGTAGCGGGCGAGGAGCTTGGCGTTGACGCCGGCGGCGTCGTAGCCCGAGCCGTGGACGCGATACTTGGCGTCGAGGAGGTTGTCGACCCGGGCGCGCAGCGTCAGCTCGGGGATGGGGAGCCAGCTGACGCCGAGGCCGACGCTCGCCCAGCCGGCGGTGCCCGGGCACGGGTCGAGGACGCCGTTGACGCCCGACGGCTCGCCGCAGATGCGCAGATCCGACCGGTCGCCGTCGTTCAGCGCGGTCTGACCGGCCGCGAAGCGCACGTCGACGCCGAGCGCGAGGTTGTCACGAACCTGCCACGAGAGCCCGGCGCCCCCCTGGAACGGCGGGAGGCGACGCGGCGGCTGGGACTCGCCGTCGAGGTCGGTCACCTCACCGTCGACGTAGGACAGCTGGGCGTTCAGCGCGACCCGCTCGTGCAGCCGCGCGCGGAAGGCGGCCTCGAAGCCGCGGTAGGTCGCGCTGGTGCCGTTGACACGGCGCACCACCTCTTTGCCGTCGACCTCGCTCTGCCCCTGGTAGGTGGCGTCCTCGCGGATGATGGCGTCGCTGAGGGCGTTGCGGAAGACGCTGACGGCGAGGGAGAGATCGGCGGTGTAGATCTTGGCGCCGCCCTCGACGAGGGTGCTGCGCTCGGGGCCGAGGTCGGCGTTCGGGACCTCGAAGGTCTGGCCGGTGTCGCCGAGGACCGTCGTCTCCTGGAGGTTGGGGGCCCGGAAGCCCTGCCACACCCCGGCGAAGAGGTTCAGGCGCTCGCCGAGCAGGAAGCGGACGCTGCCGCCGCCGGTCAGCCCGGCGAAGTCGTAGTCGACGTCCCCGAGCCCCGGGACGTCGGGGGCCGAGGCGATGATGCCGGTGCCGCGGAGGGCGCCGCTCACGACGATCTCGGCGACGCCCGGCAGGATCAGCGGGCGCCCCTCGACCCGGGCGAAGGCGCCGAGCATGGCGTAGGTCGAGCCGTCGGAGAAGTTGCCGCGCGAGTCGGGGTCGTCGACCCGCTCGCTGCCGATCCACTCGTTCTGGGCGTCGAGGCCGACGGTGATCTGCAGCCGGTCCTCGAGGAGGTGCCCGCGGGCCAGGGCCGAGAGGCCGAGCGCCGTCACGGTGTCGAGGTGGATGGACCGGACGCTGGCCACGTCGGAGTCGAGCTCGGCGCAGCCGGCGCGGTCCTCGACGGTCCCGCTGTCATCGGTGCCGCAGCGCCAGCGCTTGTTCTCCTCGCGCATGTGGTGGGCGTGGAGGGTCACCTGGAGCTCGCGCAGAAAGCCCGTGTGCGCCCGGTGGTCGAGGCGCACGTAGCCGAAGTTGTCGAGGTTGTCCGACTGCCGGACGTCGCCCTTGGGGAGCCCGTCGACGCGCCCGGCGTCGGGGAGCGAGCCGCCGAGGTAGGCCGCGGTGATCCGCCAATCGGGGGCCAGCGTGAAGGCCCACTTGGTGGCCCAGTCGTACTGCTGGAAGTCGCTCATCGGCACCTCGTCGCCGCCACCGGAGCGGAGATCCTGGTGGATCCGGCCGCTCACGCGGGCCCAGCCGGTCGCGAGGTCGCTGTGGTAGCCGACCAGCCCGGCCAGGCGGCCGGCGAGGTCGGCGCTCTGTCCGGCGAGCTCGACGTGTCCCGAGAGGCCGTCGACGGTCGGCAGGTCCAGCGTTCGGTAGCCGATGGTCCCGCCCATGGCGTCGCTGCCGTAGAGGACGGAGTTCGGCCCGAGGAGCAGCTCGACCGAGCCCAGCATCCCGGGGTCGAGGAGCGCGGAGTATTGGTTCGGACCGGTCCGGAAGATCGACGTGTTGAAGCGCACGCCATCGATCAGGAGCAGGTTCTGTGGCCCCACGAGGCCGCGCAGGATGGGCGAACCGGCGCCCCGATTGGTGCGCTGGACGCTGACGCCGGGGAGCGAGCCGAGCGCGTCCGGGACGTCGTCCGGCATCATCGCGTCGAGCTCCTCACGGTCGATCGCGAAGACCGCCCGGTCGCTGTCGAACGGCGTCGCCTCGGTCCGCGAGGGCGTGATGACGGTGCGGTGGTCGGGCGCCTCGGCCCGAGCCGCCGACGGCGTCACGAGGACCAGGGCGAGGAGCGCGAGGGGGAGACCGGGGGCCTTCATGGAGGACCTCTCAACAACGTCCGCGGTGGTCGCGGGGAGGAACAGCTCGGCGGCGGCACTCTCTCGCGCGAGCTGTCCGATGGCAAGAAGCTCTCGCGCCGCGCCGGGGCCGGTTTGCTGCGCTGCGAAGTGAACCCCGGGTCGCAGGCCTGCGCGCGCGGGTTCGGGACCTGGGCGAGGCGCCCGTTTCGCCTGTCGGGAGTCTACGCCCCTGGACACGGGCTCGGAGAGACGCGGCTCGTCGACTGAGAACCGATCGGGCTCTGCGGTGGTCGAGCGTCGGCGCCTCTCCTCACGGACCGCCTCCCGTCCCTGAGTGACCGGCGTGGACGGCCGCCCCGCGCGGGGCTATCGTCCGCGCATGAACGCAGCCATTCACCCCGTGCTCCTCCCCCAGGGCTCGCTCGAGCCCGTCTTCGCCGACGTCCACCGCGTGTGGGGGTGCGTGAAGATGGCGCCGCCGGTGCGCATCACCCGCAACATGGTCGTCGTCGCGAACGACGGCGCGCTGACGCTGGTCAACTCGGTGCGGCTGAACCCGGCGGAGGAGAAGCGTCTCGAGGCGCTCGGCGAGGTGAAGCACGTCGTCAAGATCGGCACCCACGGGATGGACGACGCCTACTACAAGGACCGCTACGGCGCGACGCTGTGGGCGCTCCCGAAGGCCAAGCTGGCCGACGGCGTGACCGTGGACGAGGAGCTCCGCGAGGACGCGCTCCCGATCCCCGACGCCAAGCTCTTCGTGTTCGAGCTGACGAAGGCGCCCGAGGGCGCGCTGCTGATCGAGCGCGACGGCGGCGTGCTGCTGACGTGCGACAGCGTCCAGCACTGGACCAACACGGCGGGCTGCTCGCTGATGGCGAAGATCGCCGCGCGGACCATGGGTTTCATGAAGCCGGCGCAGATCGGGCCCCCGTGGCGAAAGGCGATGACCCGCGAGGGCGGCAGCCTCCGGCCCGACTTCGAGCGCCTCGTGGCGCTGCCGTTCAAGCACCTCATCGGTGGCCACGGGGACGTCCTCCGCGACCACGCGCGCGAGCGCCTCGCGGAGACGATCACCCGCGAGCTGGGTGGGTGAAAGCCGTCGTGACGCGCCCTCGCCCAGCGGGTGAAGGCGCGTCGTTCGCGGGCCGCCTCCTCTACAGGCCGCAGCCGCAGCCCGGGCGGACCTGCTCGTCCCGGCGGAGCAGGTCCTGCACGCGCTCGCCGGTGCCGTCGTCGCCGCCGTCGAGCCCCCAGCCGAGCGGGGCGAGCAGCGCGTCGGGGATCGGCTCGGGACCGGCCGTGTCGACGGCGCCGGACCACGCGACCCGGAGGCTCACGCGGTGGTCGGTGGCGGCGTACTCGGGGACGGTGCTGTCGCGCCACGTCATCTCCCAGCCGAGGCCGACGCGGACCCCGGGCTCGGGGGCGAGCCCGAGCTGCAGTCCCGCGCGCACGGCGAGGTCTCGCCGCTCGTCGGCGATGTCGAAGGCGAAGGCGGAGCTCGGGTACCAGTCGAGCCCGACGCCGCCGGTCGCCCGCGCCCAGAGGGCGGCCGGGAGGCGGGCGTCGAGGCTGAAGATCGCGGTGCCGCCGTAGAGGTCGTAGGCCTTGTCCTGCGCGACGTGGGCGCGGCCGGTCACCGCCCACAGCAGGCTCCAGCGTGCGGCAAGGGAGACGCCGCCGCCGGCGCCGAGGTCGGCCTCCCAGCGGCTCCGGCCGAGCTCGCGGAAGTCGCGTCGGCCGCCGCCCGCGAAGACGACGAGCCCGCGGGAGACCTCGAGCTCGGCCTCGGCGCGGTGGGCGCCGTAGTACCAGAGCGGGCCCGGTGAGTACGTGTCGCCGAGCTCGAGCAGGACGTAGTCGGGGCGCCACGCCAGCGTCAGCCTCGGGAAGTCGCGGCCGAGCAGGACCCCGGCCCGGCCGGAGAGGATCAGGGTCGACAGCCCCTCGGTTCCCTCGGACAGGTAGCGGACGAGCCGCGGCTGCAGCTCGAGCAGGGGGCGCACGGGGAGCGCCGGATCCGGCGCGAGCCGCGCCCAGCCATCGAGTTGCAGGTAGCCGCTGCCGTCGGCCGCGGCTGCCACCTCGGGGTCGTTCGGGGCGCCGAGGAGCGGGTTGGTCGACCACCCGGCCGACGCCTCGAGGCGCCAGGTGACGTGGCGAACGCGGTCCGGCTCGGCGGCGCGGGAGAGGGCGCCGAGCGCCACGGCGTCGCTGGCGTCGATCGTCGCTTGGCGCCGGGCCCGGTCGAGGTCGTCGGCCGCCGCCACCGCGTCGCCGGTCTTGTGCTCGGCGAGGGCGCGCACCAGGAGGCGCCGGGTCCCGGCAGCGTCGTCCCGGAGGCACGCGGGATCGTCGAGGAGCGCGGCGGCGCCTTCGGGCTGGTCGAGCCGGAGCTGCACCCACGCGAGCCAGGTGGCGGCGTCGCAGTCGTCGGGCGCCTGCGACACCCGCCGCAGCAGCGTTCGGAGCGCCCACACCGGGTTGTCGGCCCGGAGGTAGGCCGCCGCCGCGAGGACGTGCAGGCGGCCGGACTCGGGCCACGCCTCGAGCGCGGCGCGGGCCGCGTCGACCGCCGCGGAGGGCGGCCTCGAGGCCCGGTCGAGCGCGCACCTGACGAAGCGTACGCCGCAGCTCTCGTCCCTGCAGGACTCGAGGGTCGGGGGGCAGGGGGCGGCGTGGCTCGCCGCCGCGGTGAGGGGCGCCGCCAGGGTGATCAGCAGCGTCGTGACGCTACGGCTCGCAGAGCGTCCCTTCCACACGGTCCGCCTCCTCCAGGACGGCGTCGACGAACGCCGCGAGGCTCAGGTCCCCGTCGTAGAGCTTGCGGTCGATGATCGGCGTCGGGGTCCCCTGCACGCCGTTGCGCAAGCCCTCCTTCTTGCTCTTCACCACCGCGGCTTCGGTCGCGGGGTCCTCCATCTTCTCCTGGAAGTCGGCGGGATCGAGGCCGACCGTCGACGCCCACGACGCGAGCTGGTCGGCCTGGAAGCTGTTGTGCTTCTCCATCACGAGCAGGAAGTACGGCCAGAACTTGCCCATCGCGCGCGCCGCCTCGACCGCGATGCCGCCCTCCTTGGCGCCGGAGTGGCTCGACAGCGGGAACGGCCGGATGGCGAAGCGCGCCTTGCCGAAGAGCGGCCCGCCCTCGCTGACGGCCTTGTAGACCTCCGGCACCCAGCGAACGCAGTACGGGCAGCGCGTGCACACGTAGGCGACGATCTCGACCTTGGCGTCCTTGTCGCCCGCCCAGGCGATGCCGTTCGTCTCGAGCTTGGCGGGGCGGCCCGCCCCGAGCATGGACAGCGCCCGGCGCCGCAGCGCCTCGGTGATCTTCTCGGCGTCCTGTCCGGCGGCGGCGCGGCGGCAGATGACGTCGGCGAGCCGGCGGACGAGCTTCGACGGCTTCTTCTCCAGGCACTGCGCGACGGTGTCGTCACAGCAGTCGTGGGGGTGGACCGTCGCCATCACCTTGTCGGCCACCGCCTTCGCCTCGGAGCTGAGGCTGTCACACGGGCCGGCGGCCTGGGCGGTGGCCGCGGACAGCGCGACGATGAGGGCGGTGGCGGCGAGCAGGAGGAGGCGCATCGGCGGGACTCCGGTCAGGTGGTGGCGCGGCGGCGCGCGAGGACACGATCGACGCCCAGCGGCGCCCGGTCGAGGAAGAGGACGTACAAGCAGAGCAGCACCCATCCGCCGTCGCGGACGAGGGTCCAGCCGGAGATGGGATCGCTCTCGCCGACGCCCGGCGCGAAGCAGCCGCAGGAGAGATCGAGCCCGCGGCTCAGGGCGGAGGCCAACGGGATGATGAAAGAGATCAGCATCAGCAGCATCAACAACGCCGCCGCCCGCGCGCGGAATCCCACGACGATCATGACGCCGGTGACCAGCTCGACCCAGGGCAGGATGATCGCGAGGAGGTTGACGAGCTCGGTCGGCAGGAAGTCGTAGGCGGCGATGTCGAGGGCGAAGATCTCCGGGTGGGCGACCTTGTGGACGCACGCCATCAGGAAGACCCAGCCGAGGTAGAGCCGGGCGGCGAGCCCGAGCCAGGAGTGTCCGCGCCAGTCGAGGAAGCGTCGGGTCGCGGTCACGGCGCGCCTCCTTCGGCCGGGGGCTCGGCGTCGAGGACCTCGTGGAGCGCCGTCGCCCCGCCCAGCACATAGTGGACGTTCTTGAGCCCCTGGGCGGACAGCGCGCCGGCGAGTCGGAAGCCGGTCCCGGCCTCGTCGCCGGGGTGCCCGTCGGTGGTCGTCATCCCGGCCTCGTCGTCGCCGTACACGACCACCAGGCGCGCGCTGCGGTGGTTCTGGAGCAGCTCCGCGATGGCGTCGTGGTACTCGGGGCTCTCGGCCAACAGGTCGTAGTAGAGGTGGATGGCCGCGGGCGCGTGCCAGCGCTCGTACTCCTCGGCCTCGCGGGCGTCGACGACGACGGTGGCGGCGTCGCGGATGCGCGGGTCGTCGGCCTCGATGGGGGTCGCCGGGCCCGCGACCTCGGCGGGGCAGGGGACGACCACCGCGTGGGGGGCGTCGGCGACGAGCTCGAGCCCGTCGGAGCGGACCGCGTTGGTGACGAGGGCGACGACGGTGGCGCTGACCACCACGAGGGTGGCGTCCCGCAACATCGACCGGGTGCCCGCGCTCATCTTGGCCTCCTCGGCTCGGGCGGAGCCTAGCGCCAGGGGCCGCGCGGAGGCAAGCAAGACCCGACCGCGGCGCTGCGGCCGATCGACGCGCTCGGGCCCGACGCGAGCTGGGCATGCGCGCCGGAGACCACGGCCCGGGCACGGCCGCGGCGGCCGAGTGATAGTCATAACCGAAGCCCTTCATAACTATCAGATCGATCCACAGGACCTTCGGATCCCCCGCCCTGGGTGGGGCGGCGCCCAATCAAGATGCGTGCCATGACGTGATCCACGCGTGACATGGCGTGGTTTCAATGGGTTGTGGCGATCTGGCGCGACCGTTGGGGGGCGCTCGAGCGGCGCCGCTGGGGTCGGTCGTGCCCGCGCGGGGACGCTCGTCCTCACCTCACGCAGGTCCCGACCGTCCCGCGTGGGACACCATCGTTTCCGATACGAAACAGAGTGGTCGGAACCGGCCCCTTTCCTCGAACGACGGCGGTGGGCATAACCTGTTAGATCGCGCCAGGCTCACGCCCGGTCGTACCAGCAGCTCGCCCGGTCGCGAGGCGCAAGCCCGGCCCTCCCGCCCGCATCGCGGGCAGGCTCCAGAAGGGGTTCACCCAATGACCCACGACGAACACGACAGCTCCGTCTCCCGCCGCCAGGTCCTCACCGCCGCGGGCGGCGCCGCCGCCGCCCTGATGCTCGGCTGTGGCAAGAGCGCGGGCGCCGAGCCCTCCGGCGCCGAGCCCTCCGGCGGCCCCACGCCATCGGCGGGCGCCTCCACCGAGAGGACGTCTGTCGCGGTCAACCGCATGCCGGCCGTCTATCTCCCCCACGGCGGCGGGCCGTGGCCGTTCGTCGACCGCCCCATGGGCGCGCCGGCCGAGCTCGACGCCCTCTCGGCCTACCTCCGCGGTCTCCCCGCCTCCCTGCCGACCCGGGCCCGCGCCGTCCTCATCGTCTCCGCGCACTGGGAGGAGTCGGCGCCCACCCTCATGACCGCGGCCCAGCCGGCGATGCTCTACGACTACTACGGCTTCCCGCCGGAGGCGTACCGCGTCACCTGGCCGGCGCCCGGCGCCCCGCAGCTCGCCGAGCGCGTCGGGACCCTGCTCGAGGCCGCCGGCTTCACCCCGACGGCCGACCCGAGTCGCGGCTTCGATCACGGGACCTTCGTGCCGCTCAAGCTCGCCTACCCCGAGGCCGACGTCCCGACCTTGCAGCTCTCGCTCGTCCGCGGCCTCGACCCGGCGACCCACCTCGCCATCGGCCGGGCCCTCGCGCCGCTCCGCGACGACGGAGTCTTCATCGTCGGCAGCGGCATGAGCTACCACAACATGGCCGGCTTCCGGGCCGCCATGCGCGGCGGGCACACCGCCCCCCTGGGCGCGGACTTCGACGCCTGGCTCGCCGAGACCATCGCGCTGCCCGCCGCCGAGCGCGCCGAGCGCCTGACGCGCTGGGCCGACGCCCCCGGCGCCCGCGCGGCCCACCCCCGCGAGGAGCACCTCCTGCCCCTCATGGTCATCGCCGGCGCCGGAGACGACAGCCCCGGCACCCTCGGTTACACGGGGACGCTCATGGGAGCCAGGGTCTCCGCCGTGCACTTCGGCTGATCCTCGGACCCGAGCCACCTCGTCCGGCGCCGCGACCGGGCGCGAAGCTGCGAGAGCCCCCGGACGCCCCAGAGAAGCCGAAGCGAAGCGCCATCTCCCGCGGTCTCCGCGGCGGCCGGCCCGGAATCTCGCGCTGCAGGGAGTCGTCGCGTATGCGGGTTTCCCCGAGATCAGTGCTACAGTCCCGCGTATGACGCACCGCACAACCAGGCTCGCTTCGCGGCTCCTCGTCATCGTCGGGGCGCTCGCCGCGTGCGCACCGGCCAACCCGCCTCCCGGCGGCGAGCTCGCCGTCACGGTAGCCCCACTGCGCCTCGATGGGATCGCCGACGCGACCTACACCCTGACGGTCCGCAACGACTCCGACGAGGTGGTCTGGACCCGCGCCGACGTCAGCTCCCAGGCCTTCGGTGACGGCGCCGGCTCGCTGAGCTACGTAGGCCCCTGCGACGCCAGCGACAACCCCAACGAGGTCGAGGTCACGCTCCAGACCCTGTCCGACAGCGTCGGCACCCTCGCCGCCACCGACTGGGTCAACCCGACGCCGGCCGCCCGCGAGTTCACCTGCGTCGAGGGCGCCGACACCGCCGTCACCTTCGACCTCACCGTCCTCCGCCGCGCGGCCCAGGGCTTCTTCGACATCGGCGTGAGCTTCGACGACCTCTTCTGCTCTGCCAAGCTCGACTGCGTCGACGACGAGGGCGGGCCCCTCGAGCTGCTCCACGACGCCGACGGCGACCGCGCCCAGACCGTCGTCCTCGCCCTGGCCTGCACCGCCGGCCAGAACCAGGCGACGACCCTCTACCTCGACGACGTCGCCATCGCCTGCGACGGCGGCGTCAGCTACCTCGTCGACCCCAGCGGCGGCCCCGGCAACCTCGGCGGCGCCGCCCCCGGCATGTTCCAGGCCGCCGTCTACCGCGGCAGCGAGGGCTTCGGCAGCGTCGACAAGTGCTACTGGAACACCGCCATCGGCGTCGGCGCCGGCTTCGGCGCCAACTGCCAGCTCACGGCCACGGGCAGCGCCGCCGCGAGCCAGCTCGACGGCCGTACGACCCCGGACGGTCAGCGCTGGCCGACGATCACGTGGGACGTCCAGCTCACCAACGGCGCCGGCGCGATCGCCTGCGACCGCTACGCCGTCGACGCCGGCACCGAGGTCGTCACCGCCTACACCCCGGCCGACGCCCCGCACGCCTTCGCCCACGGCCTCGTCTGTGCGGACCAGAGCGTCCTCTCGCCCGGCCCGCCCTCGGTCCTCGGGATGGCCCCGCTCAGCGGCCAGGCGGGCGACACCGCGACCATCACCGGCCAGAACTTCGGGAGCAGCGCCGGCACGGTGACGATCGGCGGCGCCGACGCGCCGGTCCAGACGTGGGACAACACGACCATCACCGTCACGATCCCGGCCGGCGGCGGCACCGGCGAGGTCGTCGTCACCAACTCCGACGGCGACGCCTCCACCGAGGACCCCTACTTCGAGCGGACCGACCTCGCCCCGGCGACGGTCCCGCAGCTCAACAACGGCAGCTCCAACCACAGCGTCTGGGACCTCGACTTCGACGCCGCCGGCAACACCTACTTCGCCGAGTACATCAGCGGGCGCGACGACGTGAACGTGGTCCACGGCGACGGCACCACCACGACGCTCGTCGGCAACAGCAACTGGAACATGGGCTTCGTCGCGTCGACGCCGGACGGCACGACCATCGTCACCACCTACAGTTGGAACTCCGCTCCGTATATCGGCGTCGTCGACGCCTCGAACTTCGTGGATCCCGTCTACCACTCGTCGGTCACGACCTGCGCGACCTTCAACGTCTACGGCAGCTACCGCGTCTGCGGGCCGACCGACCCCCACTGGGGCTACGACGGCTACTTCTACGTCGCCAACGCCCTGGCCGTGGGCGGCGTCTCCCGCTTCGTCGCCGCGGACCTCGTCTCCGGCTCCGCCCCAACCGCCGTCACCGTCAGCCCGCTCCCTGGCTACGTGCCCTCCCTCGCCATGCTCCCGAGCGGCGCCCTCTGGGCCGCCTCCGGCAACAGCGTCTACACCGTCGACAAGGACACCGGCGCGACCGCCCTGCTCACGACCTTCACCGCGCCCGTCCGCAGCATCGCCGCCTCGCCCTTCACCGGGAAGCTCTACGCCGAGGTCGCCCAGGCGATCTACGAGGTCGCTCCCGACGGCACGCAGACCAGCCGCCACACCGGGCTCTCGGGCTCGGGCTTCCTCGTCGTCGGCCCCGACCAGCAGCTCTATCGCGTCGAAGGCCGCGTCGACACGGCCAGCACGATCACCTCGCACGCCCCCTGACCCTCGCGGTCAGCGCTCGCCTGGCGCCCCCGGCAGGCAGACGTCGTCCTCGGTCTTCGGCAGGTTGTCCGGGCCGCGCGAGCACAGCTGATACGCCTGTTCCGCCTTGCGCGTGTAGTCGATGCGGTGGCCCCAGGGGTCGTCGAAGTCGGCCGGCTTCGCCAGGTCGTCCCGGATGAGCACCTCGAGCAGGTCCGGGTACTTCGTGTGCTGCTTCAGATAGGCGTCCAGCGCGTCCGCGACCCGCCCGAGGCGAACCTCCGCGTCCGCTGCGGGGCCGCTCACGCTCACCGGCGGCGGTCCGCCCGGGTCGGTGGGCGCGTCGTCCCGACAGGCGATCGGCGTGAGAACGAGGAGCGCTGCGAGCGAGGCGGCGAGGCGTGTCATGCCTCCGGTTGTAGCGCCCGCGAGCGCTCCCGAAAAGGCGACTACTCGGCCGTCACCCGGTCGAGCGCCTTCTTCACCGCGTCGTTCGGCCGCAGCTCCAGCGACTTCTCGTAGGCCGCCTTGGCCGTCGACAGGTCCTTCTGCTTCTCGGCGATCTGCCCCAGGTTGAAGTGGACCTGGGCCTGGTAGGCCTCGTCCCCGCCGAGCTCGAGAGCCTTGCCGAAGTCCGCCTTCGCCTCGTCGAGGTCCCCGGCGAGCATCCTCGCGTACCCGCGCCCCGAGTAGGCGCGGGCGTAGCTCCCGTCGGCCTCGATCGCCGCCGTGAACTTCGTCACGGCCCCCGGGTAGTCCTTCTTCCGGGTGAGCTTCCGCCCCTCGGACACCGCCGCCTTGGCCGCCGCGGTGTCTCCGCTGGGAGCGTCCGTCTCGCTGAGCTTCTCGCTGAAGTGGGTCTTGCCCCACGCCGGCTCTGGCGCCGCCTCGAAGGCCGCCAGCGCCGCGGCTCGCGCGTCGCCCTCCACGGTCAGCGCCGACCACCCCACGGTCCCCTTCTCCGGCGCCGCGTCGAAGGCGGCCAGGAGCCCCTTCGGCAGCGGCCCGTCGAGCCCGAGCGCCGCGGCCTCGGGGAGCAGCGACGAGGTGCTGCTGCCGTGGACCAGATAGTCTGCCGAGCATGCGTACATCACGTCCGCCGAGAACGCCCAACGGATCGCCGGCGCGCCGCCCTCGCCGACGCGGACATAGACCCCGTCGAGCCCCATTCGCTCCGCGGCCTCGGCCTCCGTCAGCTCCTCGTTGTCGCACTCCCGGAGCGGCTCGTAGAGCTCCTTCATCGCCGGCGTCCGGATCGCAGCAGGCAGCTTGCCGTCGACCTCCCGGAACAGGTCCTGGACGCTCTTGCGCTGGGCGACGTCGTAGAGGCGCGTCCCCTTGTCCCACATCCCGTGGGCGCCGCAGAAGTAGCCACCCTCGGTCCAGTCGACGAACAGCAGCGTGCCGACGCCGCCGACCAGGTCGACGCCGAGGTCCATGTCGCCGCCGTACATCTCGCCGGCGTCCGGGACGTAGACGTCGATGGGATCACCGCCAGCGAGGTCGAAGGCCCGGAGCCTCGGACGGGTGATCGTGCCGATCACCTTGCAGGCGTCACCGTCCTCCTCCTCGAAGCACTCGCATGGCTTGACGTTCTCCTCGACGTCCGCCCGCGCGACCCGGAACAGCTTCGTCCCGTCCGAGACGATCACCGCCTTGCGCTCGGCGACCACCTCGAAGCGGCTCCCCTTCAGCGCGACCCACCGCGTCACCCAGCCGTCCCCGGAGCGGGACCAGACCAGCCAGTCCTTGGCCGAGTCATCCGTCGTCGGCGCCACGGTGTCCACCGCCGCCTCGGTCGTGTCGGCCTCGACGCTCGGCTCGACGGTGTCCTCCGGGGTCGCGGTCGCGACGTCCGCCTCGGGCTCGGGCGTCGTCGTGTCGACGGTCGCCGGCGGCGGGCTCGTCGGGGTGGGGGGTGGCGTCTCCTTCTTGCCGCACGCGGCGATCAGACCACAGAGCATCAAGACAGCGACCAGACGCATCGCGGCGACCTCTCGATTCAGTGACTGCACGGGATGGCGCCACCACGGCGCGGGACATTCATCCCCCGACCGTGGCGGGCGCGCAAGCGCCCCCGGTGTGAAAAGCCGGTGGCGTTCAGCCGCGCAACACGGTGCGCGATCCGCGAGCCACCCGCCTCGGAAGCGGCGCGCACGATCGGCGCCGGAGCCAGCAACCATCAGCGTCTCCGCCATCCGGGGCCGAGTTGGCACAGCGGTTGCCTCGTCGCAGCCCGGACGCGGAGGCCACCGCGTCGGGAGGTCCGGTGAGTCGAGATCCCCAGAACCGTAGAGAGATGTTGGTCGTCACCCGCGACGGGTGGCGCCTCCGCCTGGAGCGCTTCACGCCCCACGTCTATTCCGACCGCACCCCCGTCCTCTGCGTCCACGGCCACGCCACGACCGGCTGGACCTGGCGCGGCGGCCCGGGCGGCGGCCTCGTGGGCGCCCTCGTCGACGCCGGCCGCGAGGTCTGGACCGTCGATCTGCGGGGATCGACGGGCTCGCTCCCGCCTCGTCGCGGCGCGCCGGTCCGCATCGCCGACAAGATCGGCGTCGACCTGCCGGCCGTCCTCGGCCACGTCCTCGCGCACGCCGGGACCGAGCGGCTCGACCTCGTGGGCCACAGCCTCGGCGGCGTGATGATCTACCTCCTCGGGCTGTCCGGCCACCCGCTGGCCCCTCGCGTGCGCCGCGTGGTCACCGTCGGCTCGCCCCTGTCGGCGCCCGGCGCCAAGGTCCCGTCGGCGCTGCTCGGCCGCGCCGCGAGCGCCGTCGTCGGGCGGGTCCGGCGCCTGCCGGTGTGCGGCCTGGCCGCGCGCCTCGGCCGGCACGCCCCGCGCGGCGCGTTCCCGACGCACTTCGCTCCGGGCGCGCTCGACGAGCGCGCCTTCGAGGGGTTCATGCGCCACGGGGTCAGCGACGTCTACGGGCCCGAGCTGGTCGAGCTCGCCGCCTGGCTCCGCGAGGGCGACGCCCGGACGCTCCTCCCCGGCCTGTCGACCGGCCGGCCGCCGACGCGGCTCCCGTTCCCGACCCGCTACATCGTCGGCGCCGACGACGGCGTCACGACCGCGGACAGCGTCACCGCGACCCAGCTGGTCCTCGGCGGAGACCTCCAGGTCCTCCCCGGTTACCGCCACGCCGACATCCTCATCGGCCGTCGGATCCGCGAGGACGTCGCGCCCCTCGTCGTCTCCTGGCTCGCCGCCGGTCGCCGCAACACCCCGGCCACCCGCTGGTCAGCGCTCCGCCGCCGGCACGCAGACGTCGTCGTGCGGCACGCAGCGCCCCTCGTCGCGGCAGACGGCTGAGCGGCGACAGGAGCGACGCGACACCACGCAGCGGCCGTCCGGGCTCCGGACGCACCGCCCCTCGGCCGCGCAGCCCGGCGCCTGCCGGCAATCGGCCGCGCGCGCGGCGACGCACCGGCCGCCTGACAGCGTGCACTGCCCGTAGCGGGTACACGCCTCGGACGGCGGGCACCAACCGGGGCCGGCCACGCAGTCCATCCGCCCCGCGTCGTACACACAGCGGCCTACCGCGCGGCATCGCTCCGAGGCCGCGCAGTCGGCGTGCTCGCCGGCGCGACAGCCGTAGCCGCTCCAGCTGCACAGCCCGCGCTCGCGGCACGTCTCGGTCCGCGCACAGTCCGCGTCGCTCCCGATCTGACAGGTCCCTCGCAACGCCGTACAGCGCGCCGCCTCCTCGCAGACCCGGCTCGCCGCGCAGTCGGCGTCGGACCCCGCGACGCAGTACCCGTCCCGGAGCGCGCAGCGACCCTCCTCCCGGCAGGCCGCCGCGGCCCGGCAGTCCGCCTCGCGAACCGGCCCGCAGCGGCCCTCCACGGCGCTGCACCCGCCGTCGCGCGGGCAGATCGTCGCGGCCCGGCAGTCGTCATCGCTCCGGGGGACGCAGCGCCCGCGGACCGAGCGGCACCCGCCGTCACGGGCGCAGGAGTGGTCGAGGCAGCGGCGCTGCAGGCTCGGGACGTCCTCGCCTCGCCAGCCGAGCACATGGAGCGCGACGCGGCGGTTCTTCGCGCGGTCTGGGCCCTTCGGGGGGTAGAGGGGCTGGCTGTCCCCGTAGCCTTTCGCCGTCAGCCGCTCGCGCGCGACGCCGAAGTCCGCGAGCGCCTCCAGGATCGCCCGCGCCCGGTCGTCGGTCAGCCGCCGGCCGTAGCGGGGAGGGACGTCGGAGTGCGCGCGGATCTCGAGCCAGCTGACCTCGGGGTGGGCGTTCAAGAACACCGCCAGGGCGCGGACATCGTCGACCGAGGCTGGTCGGAGCCGCGCCTTGTCGATCTCGAAGGCGAAGGCCGGGTGTCGGATGAGCCCCGAGACCACGTCGAGGCAAGGTCCGTCCGGCGGGGAAGCGAGGTCGTCGGCGCAGCGGCCGTCGAGAGGGGCGCCGGGCAGCGCCGGCGTCGCGTCCCCCCCGCGCGCCGGCGAGGCGACGCCCAGCGAGACCGCCAGGCCGATCGCCCAGACCGCGCCGGCCCGCGTCATCGCGGCGTCGGGGGAGCGGGCTCGACCGAGAGCGCCCAATACAGCGGGCTCGGCTTCGGCATCTTCGGGTTCGGGACGAGCGCGCCGGTCGACCACGGCCGCTTCTCCTGAAGCGCGATCACGTGGCGCGCACCGAGCACGAAGCGGACCCCGTGCTGCTCCGGACAGCTCACCGCGACGTAGATCTCCTGCCCCTCCGCGAGGTCTCCCCGGGTCACCGCCGCGACCCGATACCGCATCACCACGATGAAGTGCATCGTCCCGCAGTCCGGGACCTCGGGCCCGGCCTCCACGAGCTCCGCGACGATCTGGTGCGGCGCTCGCGGCGGCGGTCCGGCGGTGGCCGGCTCCGCGAGCAGACTGCTCAGCGCGAGCAGCGCGATCAACGAAGTCACGATCGTTCGGCGCCTCATCGTCCTTCCTCCCGCAGCTCCGTTCCAGGAGCCGACTCCCGTCGAACGTACCAGGCGCTCCCGGGTTTACACCCGGACGCCCTCTTTCTGTCAGACACCCGCGAGCCTCGCGCAGGGCGCCGTCGGGAGTCCGGGCGAGGTGGAGCCCGGACCCGACCGCCATTCGTCGGGCCCGGGCCGGCGTGACGCGGTGACCGGTGACGCTGTCGCCAGGGCGATGCGCATGCCCCGACGTAGAGAGGAGAGGCTCGCCGCTTCACGCCGTCCGCTTCGTACGCGGACACGGGGAGTACGAGGGAGGTCGGCGACCGGATCACCCGCTCGATCAGTCGCCCAGGAGCCCCTCGAGCGGCGCGAAGTCCGGCTGGTTCCGGAGGGTCTCCAGCGCCGCCTCCCGGCTCGGGGCGCGGGCCAGCCACCGTTCGAGGTGCCGGCGGGCGCCGCCGCCGTCCCCCACCATCCGCGCCGCCGCCGCCGCGAGCAGCTCGAGCTCGGTCACGAGCGCGGGGAGCTCGCCCTCGGTGACGGCGACCGCCGCCGCCTCTGCCAGCGCCGTCTCGGCCAGGGTCAGCGCCGCCTCGCCGTCGCCCCCCCGGAGGTGAAGGCGCACCCGCGACGCGATCAGCGCGAGCTCGTCTTCGCCGCGCCCGGTCAGCGCGTCGAGCGCCGGGACCAGGAGCCCGCGCTGGGTCTCGACCGTGTCGACGTAGCGCCGCGCGACGTCCCACGCCCGGCGGTAGGCGCGCGCGAACCGCTCGTGACCCAGGGCGCCCAGCACCAGGGGCGCGACCTCCTCAGGGCGAGCCCGGATGAGCCGCCCCGCGCGGTCGCCGGTCCGCGCCCAGCCTTCCCCGATCTCCTCGGTGAGCCCCTCCGCCGTCGCGGCGTCCCCCCGGGCCAGGGCCACCAGGAGCCGGTCCAGCGGCTCACCCGCCACGGCGTAGCCCGCCGCTGCCTCTTCGAGTCGGCCCTCGTAGAGCGCCCGGCTCGCCCGGTCTCGCGTCCCGAGCGGCCGCTCCCTGACGGTGAGCCCGCGGACCGTGAGCTCGCGGAGCCGGAAGCGCGCCCACATCACGGCGTCCCAGGACGGTGTCGCCATCGCCCGGATCTCCACCCGATAGTCACCCGGAGCGACCGCTCTCGACCGATAGCGTCGGTCGACGCGCTCCTCGCCAGCGGCCTCGTCGACGATGACGCAGCGGGTGTCGTCGGGCCCGGGGATGTGGTCGAGGTCGAGCCGGATGGAGGCCGGGGTCGAGGCGCTCGGGACCGGGTGGAGCCAGGTCGGGTCGGCACGCTCGTCCCACGGTCCGCAGTGGGCGGAGCGGCGGATCGCCAACCCGCCGCCGATCGCCATGACGTCGAGCTCGAACATGGTCTCGTCGCCCTCGTCGGCGACCAGCGCCACGGTGAGCCCCGCGCCGATCTCCTGGTGAGTCACGTCGAGCGCGACCGTGAGGCCCACGCGCCCGCCGGCGTAGTGGACGGGGAGCTCGGCGATCACCCCCGCGTCGCTGAAGCCGTCGACCCAGACCGCCCCGTCGCCCGAGCGGTCGCGCGCCAGGGCCTCCGGGATCCTCAGGGCCAGCGCCGGGTGCAGCCGCCCCCCGACGATGACGTCGATGAGCGGCTCGCCGAGCGCCATCATCGGCTCGAGCCAGCTCAGTGTGGTCCGCACCTCGTCGCCGAGGGCGCCCGGGGCCGACCTCAGCGCGGCGAACCGCGGGTAGGCGCGCGCGACGTCGTGGGCCGCGAGCCAGCTCCGGGCCGCCCCGAGCTCGAGCCGGTCCCGGTCCGCCGGGTCGGAGGCCAGCGCCAGCGCCTCCTCGAACCGGCGCGCCGCCAGGTCGGCTTCGCCGTTCGCGCGCCACAGCTCCGCGGCCTGGCCGGTCAGCCGCGAGCGGGTCGCCGCCGAGATCGTCAGCCGCGACAGGGCCTCGAGCTCCTCGGCCGCCGCCCGCCCGAGCCCCATCGCCGCGAGCTCGAGGGCGCTCCGCCAGGCCCGGGCGACGGCCGGATCATCCGCGTCCAGCTCGGTTGGGACGTCGCGACGAGGAGGCGCGGGCAACGCCGGGGGGACCGCCCCGCCGAGCCCGAGGACCCAGCCCCGGTCACCGTCGTCCGGGAGCCGCACGATCAGCTCGTCGTCCCCATCTCCGTCGAGGTCGAGGGCGGCCTGGGGGTCGACGCCGCCGAGGAGCGCCGCGTCGAAGGTCAGCGGCGTGACCTGCCGCAGCACCACGGCGACCTCGGCGTCCTCGACGGCCGTGCCGACGACCAGGTCCTGCAGGCCGTCACCGTCGAAGTCCCCGACCACCAGGGCGTGGGCACCGACCTCCGCGGGGACCGACGCGTGGAAGGGGAGGTGGGCCAGGTGCGCGAGCTCGCCCCCCTCGAGGGCAAAGAGGTGGATCCCCGACGGCAGCCCGAAGGGGTGCTCGGGACCGAGTAGGGTCGGGCTCGCGTAGATCTGCCCCTTCGCGACCGCGAGGAGGGGGGGACCATCGAGGCGCGGCACGATCGCGAGCTGGGCGACCGCCCCGACGCGGCGCCGGGCGAGGAGGCTCAGCGCGCCGTCGGGAGCGACCCGGAAGACGCGCAGGTCGTAGGTGGACCAGGCGCCCAGGGCCGCGATCAGCTCGTCCTCGCCGTCGCCGTCGAGGTCCGCGAAGAGCAGCGCGTCGGCGTCCGAGGGCGGGCCCACCACCTCGGGGGGCGCCCATCGCGGCGCGGCGTCGGCCGCGAGCGCCGGGATCACGCCGAGGCGTCGGTCCGTCCCCGCCGTGCCGACGACCGCCTCGAAGCGACCGTCGACCACCCGCGCCGCGGTCGTGTGGATGGTCGGCATCGCGACGGAGCCGACCGTCTCCTCCGGCCGATCCCAGGGGAACCAGCGCCCGCCGGTCGCCGTCCGCGCCAGCACCACGTCGAGGCCGGGGCCGGGGGGCCGCGGGAAGGCGCCGCCGAAGACGACGTCCTCGGGCAGCGCGACCGTGGCGACGCGCCGGGCGCGCGCCCCCCCGCTGAACGCGCCGAAGATCCGGGAGCGTTGGTCCATGACCACCAGACGGGCGCCGTCCTCGCGCCCCTCGGGGACGGGGAAGGCGCTCGTGGCGACCATCTCGAGCGGCTGGGACGAGCCCAGGAGCTCCGAGACCACCCGGCCGGCGGGGCTCGCGTCGGCGCGGGGGGCGACCCCGGCGGCGTCGCGGCGATAGGCGTGGACGGCGAGGGCGAGTCGGCGGGCCGCGGGCGCGTCTCCGGCGCCCAGCTCGTCGAGGCGGCGGACGACCTGCTCGAGCCCGCTCCAGCGCCCGGCGGCGAGGAAGGCCTCACCCAGCGCGCGGAGCGCCTCGCGCTTGCCCGTCTCGTCCAGCGCCGCGGCGTAGGCGCCCCCGTAGGCTCGCACCTCGTGCTCGGTTCGTCCGAGGTCACGCTGCCGCGCCGCGCGGCGGAGCCACCCCTCGTAGAGCGCGCGCGTCCCGACGTTCTCGCGCATCCGGGCGAACAGCTCGAACTGCGCGTCGGCCGCGTCGACCTCGCCGCGCGCGAGGAGCTCGGCCTGGCGCGCGTCGAGGGCGCTCAGTCGCTCCTCCGCGCGCTCCTCGGCCAGGGCGCGCCGCGCGTCGGCCTCGAGGCCCTGAACCAGGGTCACGACCGAGGCGACCAGCCCCACGAGGAGGAGGGTCGCGGCCACCGCCCGGACGAGCCCGCGGTGCCGCCGCGCCGCGAGCGCCAGCCGATACGTCAGCGTCGCGGGGCGAGCGCTGATCGGGCGGTCTCGGAGGTAGCGTCGGAGATCGTCGGCGAAGGCGGCCACGGTCGGGTACCGCGCGTCGGGGTCGGTGGCCATCGCCCGCGCCAGGACGTGGTCGACGTCGTCGCGGAGCTCGGGCACGAGCGCCGCCGCGCGCGGCGGGCCGGCCCCCCGCTTGGCCTCGCGCAGCGCCGCGATCGAGGGCGCGCCGTCGGGCAGCGGGAACGGGAGCTCGCCGGTCAGGACCTCGTGGCACAGGACGCCGAGCGCGTAGGTGTCCGCCCGGGCGTCGGGGACGGCGCCGGGCTCGAGCTGCTCGGGGGCCATGTACGCGAGCGTCCCGGCCAGCCCCGACGACGCCGGGTCGTCGCGCGGCTCCAGCCCGGGCGCGTCGAGGGGGGCCGCGAGCCCGAAGTCGAGGACCCGCGGGTGGCCGTCGTCGACGAGGACGTTCGCCGGCTTCAGGTCCCGGTGGGCGATCCCGGCGAGGTGAGCGTCGTGGACGGCGTCGAGCACCTCGATCAGGAGCTCGAGGCGCTCGGTCAGAGGGCGCCCCTCCTTCCAGCGGGCGATCGGCACGCCGTGGACGAGCTCCATGACCATCCAGGTCGCGCCGAGCTCCTCCCGCACCTCGTAGAGCCGCGGGATCGCGCGGTGGCGGAGCGAGGCCAGCGCCTGGACCTCGAAGGCGAAGCGCTCGGCCAGGGCCGGCGAGCGGAGCCAGGGGTGGACCGTCTTGATGGCGACCCGGCGCCGGGGCGTCTCCTGCTCCGCCTCGTAGACGACCCCCATCCCGCCGCGGCCGAGCACCCGCAGGACCCGGTACGGGCCGATGTGCTCGGGAAGCGGCTCATCGAGCCCCGGCGCCTCGCCCCGGCCGAGCATGCTGCGCATCATGTCCGCGGCCAGGAGCTCCTGGCCCTGCCCGGCGACCAGGGCGTCGGCGCGGGCGTCCTGGGCGAGGAGCTCGCCCACGGTCGCGACGACCGCCGCGTCGCCGGCCGCGAGATCGTCGACCGCCGCGGACCGCTCGGCGACCGGGAGGTCGATGACCTCCTTGAAGATCCGCAGCGCGCGGCGCTCGCGTTCTCGGTCATCGCTGGGGGCCCCGCGCCCCCTCTGGCGCGTCTCCGCCAACTCGCCTCCGCCTCGCTCCAGCTCTGGACCGGAATCCCGGAAGTCGATACTACATCGGGTCCGGATGATGGAAGACCCACCCTCCCAGGGATACGACCCGCGGCGCGTGGACACGGCGGTCTACGACGAGCTTCGTCACGCCGCGCGCTCGCTGCTCGTGCGCCAACAGTCGGGCGCGAGCCTGACCCCGACGAGCCTGGTCCACGACGCCTTCCTGCGGCTGACCGCCGGCGAGCGGGCCCGCTGGCGATCCGAGGCGCACTTCCGGGCCGCGGCGGCGACGGCGATGCGCCACATCCTGGTCGATCGCGCGCGCCGGAAGGCGACCGAGAAGCACGGCGGCGGCTGGGCGCGGGTGTCGCTCGCCCTCGTCGGCGAGGTGGGCGTCGACGTCGACGTCGTGGCGCTCGGGCAGGCCCTCGATGCCCTCGCGGAGCTCGATCCCCGGGGCGCCGAGATCGTCCAGATGCGCTTTCTGGCCGGGATGACCGTCGACGACATCGCCGCGGTGCTCGAGGTCTCCGGGCGCACGGTCGAGCGCGACTGGCGCGCCGCCCGCGCCTGGCTCCTGCGGGCGCTCGACATCGGCTGAGCGGGCGAGAGGCTGGCGACGCGGCCCGGCGGAGGACGAGCGCGGCGGGTCGGTGGAGCGCCCATCGCCGGCGATTGTGAAGCCCGTGGCTTCGGCTATGCTGTCGGGGTCGACCGATTCGACGCCGAGGGCAGTGACCTCCAACCAGCGGACGCGAGCGAGTCATGGACGGCGAGATCGAGGTCAGGGTAGACGCGGACACGACGTTTCTGCCGCTGTGGGGGCCGGAGCTCCCCGGGCACGTCGAGCTCGTCCGCCAGACGGAGGCGGGGGACATCCTCGCCGAGGTGTCGATCAGCGGCGCGACCTGGGAGCGGGTGGTCGCGACGGGCACCTTCTGCCTGCTGCCCGAGGTCTGTGACGAAGGCGGGCCCGAGGCGCTCGAGGCCGGTCGCCCGGTGAAGCTGACCCTCCGCCTTCGAGACGGGGCGAAGGCGCCGCTGGGGGATCGTGATCTGGTCTTTCGGGTGGCGCAGGCGCTGGTGTCGCGAGAGCGCCACAAGCCCGTGACCCACCGCGCCGAGGCGTGGCTCCTGTGCACCGCGACCCAGCGCGTCACGGTGCCCGAGGCCCCGGAGCTCTGGGCCGAGATCGGCATGAAGACCGCCTGGGCCCGCTGACAGCGCACCTGTCGGCCTGCGTTCGTCCCGACCGCCCCGCGAGTGGGCGACGAGCCCGAGGCTCGCGGTCGTCCCGACCGCCCCGTCTGGCGCGGCGAGGCGCCGCTACTTCGGATCGCGGACCGTCCCGTCGGCCCCGATGAGCTTGATGGTCACGCCGTTGTAGTCGGGCTGGAAGTAGATGATCGCGACGTCGGCCGCGGCGAGCTCGTCGAGGGTCGCCTGGGGCATGCCCGGCTCGCGGGCGGGCTCGAAGGCGAACTCCTCGGTGAAGTTGTGGTGGAACGGGTGATAGGTCTGCGACCAGTAGCCGTGCAGGACTATCGGCTCCGTCGTCAGCCCGGTGATCCGCGTCTCGACCCAGCGCTCGAGCGGGGCGGTGTAGCCCGCGACGAACCCGTTGGTCACCTCGGGCCAGGTGAAGTCCACGCTGACCGTCACGCCGCCCACGGTCCCCTCGCGGTGCTGCGGCAGCTCGCCGAGCTGCGGCTCCTCCGCCGGGCACGGGCCGAGGACGATCCAGTCGGTGTCCACCGTCCCCCAGCCCTCCCAGGTGTAGTCGACCTGGGGCGTCGCGTACGTGATCTGGAGGGTCTTGTAGAAGTCGCCGAGCGTCCGGAGGGGGTTGTCGCTCGGTGACGAGGTCCGGTCGATCATCATCGACATCACGAAGGTCCGGAGCCCGGCGCCGCTGCCGTCGCTCCAACCGTCCCGGACGCTGTCGTCCTCGACCTCGTGGCTCGCGCCGGGCCAGCTCGAGGGCGCGCCGCTCAGGGTCGTCGTGCCGATCGGGTCGAGGGTGGTGATCGTGGCCGTCGACGACGCCAGGAACGAGCTCGCCGTGCCGGCGGCGTCGAGCCACACCCCGTCGTTGCCGAGCTCGAGGCGGAGCTTCCCGCGGTGGTTGCCCAGCGCCGTACCCTGCTCGCCCATCCGGGTGCACAGGACGAGCGGCTGGCCGCTCGGCAGGAGGAAGTTCGTCACGCTCTCGGACGGGTCGCGCCTGGGGAGCGGGCGAACCTGCTTCACGACGAGGTCCCCGTACGGGTCCACGCGCTTGTACTCGAAGTCGAGGATGTAGGACGTCTCGGCGCCCGGGAGCGCCGCCCAGGCGTCTCCGACCGCGGTGAGCAGCTCGCTCAGGGCGAGGTAGTCGTCCTCCCAGATCATCACGTGCTCACCCAGGGGGACGAGGCTCGAGCTCTGGACCAGGTCGAAGTAGGTCCCGAAGCTGAAGGCGCTGCCGGTGACGACCTCGGGCTGGGCGTCGCCATCGGGGTTGGTCACGCTGACGGCGCCGAGCTGGGTGACCATCTCGAACTGGCGCGTCGGCGAGCCGAGCCTGCTCATCGTGGCGACGCCATTGGCCAGCTCGATCTCGTCGGGGAAGCTGTAGTGGACGAGCACCGCCATCCCGACGGTCGCCTCGTCGACGCCGTAGCGGAGGCGCTCGAGGAAGGCGTTGTCGTTGTAGAAGCTGGCGAAGACCTTGCGTAGCGCGCGGAAGACGCCGCGCTCTTTGTCGTGGCTGGCGTCGCAGGTGCTCGGGCCGGCGTCGTCGTCGTCGAGATCGTCGGCGAGGCAGCCGCTGTAGCTGTCGTAGAGGCCGGCGCCGACGAAGGTCTCGCTGTCCTCCATGTTGGTGGAGCTGCGGAAGCGGATCTTGCGGTCGGTGTCGAAGCCGTCGAGGGCCGCGAGGATGCCCGTCCGCTGCCCGGCGTCGAAGTCGGCGTCGTCGGTGATCATGTCGCGGATCGCGGCGAGGTCGGCCCTCAGCGCCGCGATGTCCGGGGGCCAGCTGTAGCCGTCGAGGCGCGCGGCGATGGAGGCGCGCAGGGTCTGGCCGCCGACCTGCTGGTCGAGGTAGCCGTCCCAGAGGTCGAAGGAGAACGCGACGGCGGGCGACGGGGAGTTGTCGGGGATGGCGTCCCGGAGGACACCGAAGTTCGAGGCTTTCCCACCGTAGTGGCCGATGTCCGCGGGGCTGAGGTCGTCGACGTCCGCGCTGAGCGCGCCGGCCGGGGTCTTGGCGACGTAGTCCACGCTCGCCGGGGCCTTCAGGGCGAGGAGCGCCTGGCGATCGGCGTCGTCGAGGCGCCCCTCCATGTCGAAGAGCTCGACCTCACAGCGGCCGAGGGCGTCGCCGATGCTCGCCTGGGCGCGCAGCGCCACGAGGTGTCCGTCGAGCGACTGCGCGTGCTCGGCGTGGGCCGTCACGGCCAGGTGGACGAAGGGGACGCCGAGGGTCTCGGCCAGGATCGTCACGTGGGAGTTGGGCGTGCTCGGCACGAGCGAGACGATGCCGGCCACGTGGGGGACCTCGGCCGGGACGCCGTCGGTCAGCAGGATGTCCGCGGGCGTCAGGGTGCCGGCGGCCCAGGCGGCGTCGATCTGCGCGCTCGGGACGTAGACGAGGCGCCCGACCGCCCAGCCCAGGGCGTAACAGGTGTCGCCCCGGGCCCAGCGCGTCGCGTCGTCGACCCGGATCCCGAGGGCGTCGTACCAGGCGGCGCTCGCGGCGACCGACTCGGACTGCTCGTAGGACGGGAAGTAGAAGAGCTCCGGCGCCTCGCCGCCCTCGTTCGGGACGATGGCGTCGGCGACGAGGTCCATCACGACGTCCACGACCCGGGGATCGAGCGGGTCGCGCGCGGCGAGCTGAACGGCCGCCTCGCGTGGCCCGTTGCCGGGCGCGTAGAGGAGCGCCCCGAGAAGCGCCTCTTTACCCTCGTTGTAGAGCGTGAGCTCGTCGAACTGCGCCGGGCTCAGATCGGCGAACAGCGGGATCCGCTCCTCGGCGAAGGGGTAGTGGAGGGTGTAGGTCGCGCTGTTCTGGAAGATGACGCGGCTGGGGTCGCCGGTCATGACGGCGAACTTGATCCACCGGACGCTCGTGCCGGGCAAGCTCTCCGCGGCGGGCAGCGACCGGAAGTCGTCCTCGGGGTAGCCGACGCTGGTCTTCCACGACTCGTGGGCCGGGATGTCGATGGTCGCCGAGGGCCAGGGCCAGTCCCACGGGCCGACGGTGTCGACCTCGACCGTGTCCGTCCCGCTCGTGTCGGGGGCGGTGTCGCTCACCGTGGTGTCTGCGACCGAGGTGTCGACGACCGAGGTGTCGTCCTCGCTCGTGTCACCCGTGGTGTCGTCGCCGACGTCGGCGGTGTCGCTCGTGTCCGCGCCGCCTCCGTCGTCGGATGGGCAAGCGGCGAAGAGGGTGAGCGCCGACAGGGCGGCGCCGACGAAGGGCCGGAGCATGGGGAGTTTGTCCATGGCCCCTCGGTAGCGTCGCCGCGCGGTCGGTTCAAGGCTCGGGCCGCGACGTGCCTGTCTGGCCCCGCGTCACACCGCTGCCGAGCGCGGCGACGTCGCCCGTGTCAGAGCCCCGAGGCCTTCAGCATCTCGCCGCCGATCTGCTGCTCCGGCTTCTCCTCGGTCCCGAGGACGGCCGGTGCGGGCGGCGGTGGCGCCTCGCTGCCGGCGGGCGCCTCCTCCGAGGTCCCGAGCATCATGGGCTCCTCCGCCGGAGCCGGTTGGCGGGCGAGGGTGCTGTCGCTGGTCGCGTCGGCGAGCATGCGGCCGAGGGCGTCGCTGAGCCCCTCGAAGAACGCGTCCTCGGCGCCCAGGTCGCTCCCGAGATCCTGATAGTGGGCGTAGGTCTCGAGCTTGTCGGCGACCGGACCCAGCTCCGCTCCCGGGCTCTTCCGGGGGCGGTTGAGCACCACCGCGTCGCCCGAGTCGGCCGCCGCCTGCAGCTTGTCGGCGAAGCGCGCGAGCCTGTCGCCTGCGCGTCCTCCCACGGCGAGCGCCTGCTCCCGCACGGTGCCCGCGACCTGCGAGAGCACCTGTCGACTGCGGTCCGGGTCCGCCTCCTGCAAGCTCTTGAGCTTGCTCATGAAGCTGGCCATGCCCGAGACACGCATCGTGTCCGTTCGCTGTTCGCCGCTCCGAACCTCTGTGAAATCGCGACTGCTGGCGTGGGCTCTGGTCGCCTCCACCAACGTCGCGGTCTGGCTCGTGAGCGACGGAACGTGAGTCCCATTGCCCCGTAACAACACGCTATGTACCTCCCCGAAGGCGCCCGCCTCGCGGCGAGCTCGGGGGATCTGGTCCCCCGTGCGATCGTCAACGGCAGGTCTCCGAAAACCTTGAGGAACAAGATCGGCCCTGGCTCACGGCACGGAGCACGGGTCGAAGCGTGAGCGTCCCGGCAGCGGGGCGCACGGGGTGGCCAGCGGAAAGATATTAGAAGGCAGGGTCAGACCCCGCTATCGGGTGTGATCCACAAGCCGGCACAGCTCGGTTTGCGAGGCATGACGATGGCTGCATGAGTTCTGAGCTGCCGTTTCTATTCGGTATTCTGGTGTCACGTCGCCCCGGTCGGGGCGCGGTGGGGTGAGAGAGGCGGAGCGGGGGCTGGAGCTGAGCTGTGGGCGTGGGCGTGAGCGGAGCGGGGCGCGGGCGGGGCGGTGGAGCGGAGTGCGTGTGCGTGAGCGGCGCGGGGTGCGTGTGCGACGCGGTGAGGTGCACGGGGGCGTGTGCGTGAGCTGCGCGGGGAGCGTGTGCGTGAGCGGCGTGGGGTGCGTGTGCGTGTGCGTGCGCGTGAGCGGCGCGGGGTGGGTGAGCGGGCGGGCACCTGCGGCAGGAGGAGGTTCAGGGGGGCGCGTGGAACCTCTCAGCGTGACCTCGTGCTCCCGCCCCGCAAGGCCAAGCCACGGCTCAGCCGTCCTCGCCGTGCTCGCTCCGGTCGCTGCGCTCCCTCCGCTGTGCGCGGCTCCGGGCGGCAGAGCCGTGGTGCGACTTCGTCGCAGCCTTGCAGGGCGGTGCGCGCGAGGTCGGGAGGAGACGTCCCCCGCGGAACAGGGCCGCTCCGGGACGTCACGATTCGATAAGGAGACCTCCATGTTGCGTATCTACACCGTCGCGCTGCGCGTGGCCGCTGACGCGGCGGACGCGGCTGACCGCATCGGCCGCAAGGACCCGGACCTGGCTCGACAGCTCAGGAGGGCAGCGGCGAGCACGCCCCTGAACATCGCCGAAGGCGCGGGTTCGCTCGGCAAGAACAGGCGTGCGCGCTACGCCAACGCCCTCGGCTCGGCCTATGAGGTCGCCGCCTGCTTCGACGTCGCCGTCGCCATGCGCTGCATCCCCGACCCGGGGCCCGACGTCAGGCAGCGCCTCGACCACGTCATCGGAACCCTCGTCAACCTGACCCGCTGACCGAGAGCGTGGCGGCCGGATGCGCAGCGCGTCCGGCCGCTCCACCCCGATGCACCAGTCCTGCAGCTGAGGGAGAGCGGGGCTACGCAAGGCTCGTGGCGCTCCCTCCGCCACCGAACCACTCACGCCCAGCGCACCCGCTCATGCCCCACTCACACTCACGCTTCCGCTTCCGCCCCCCTGCACCAGCTCGCGCGCCGTCCCGCGATCCGCGGCGAGCCAATTCACCGAAGAGTCAGCCGGGGTATGAATCACACCCCCGCCATCTAACACTTTTCGCTCTGGCCCGACCTGGCCCTGCTGGTCAGGCGATGCGGCTCGCCACCTCGGTCGCCGCCGGCGCGTCCTCGTCGGCGTCGGTCTCGGCGGCGCGCAGCTCGGCGAGGCGCTCGGCGTAGGCGGCGTCCTCGATCCAGAGGCGCTTGGCGATCTGCTCCATGAGCGGCCGGATCAGCGGCGCCGCGAAGCGCCGGAGCGCCGAGAAGACCGGCCGCTCCGAGGTCGCGAGCGTCGCCTCGATGATCGCCGTCCGCCCGCCGCCGAGCGGGGTCGCGTGGGTCTCGACGACGCTCCCGAGGCCCTCGCCGCGGACGATGGTCATCACGATCGTCCGCGGGTCCGGGCAGTGGAAGCGCGCGTCGACCTCGATCCCGAGCTTCGAGAACAGGCGATAGGACACCCGCACCGTGATGTCCGAGTCGGTGCGGTCGATGACGCGGAGCTGCGAGAACGTATGCGGGTGGTAGTGCGCGCCGTGCCACGGGTCGAGGCGGTTCTGGATCACGTCCCGCGGCTCGCAGCGGGCGACGGTCCGCGCCACCGCGCCCAGCGCGTCGTCCGGTCGCGGCGCGAGGATCGGCCGCTCGGTCAGCGGGCCGGAGGCCTCGTCGCCGTCGAGCCGCACCCAGAGCAGCACCCCGTCGTCGTGCGCCTTCAGGGGCCGCCACGCGCCGTGGCGCCGATCCCCGAGGGCGAGCCCGTGCCACGGGCAGACGACCTCGCCCCCGCAGACGTGCCCTTCGGACATCCGCGCGCCCATGTGGGGGCAGGCGTTGGGGCCGACGCGAAGGCCGCCGTCGGCCCCTCGCCAGGCCACGAGCTCCTGGCCCGCGACCTCGAAGCGCCGCGGCGTCTTCCCCAGGGTCCGTGACCCGTCCAGGACGTACCAGCCCCCGGAGGGGAGCGCCTGGGACCGCGCCAGCGCCTTGGCGATCCACGCCGGGCTGCACTGCTGCCAATCCTCGAGGGCAGGATCGACGCCACGGGCGTCGCGCGGCGCGAGCCGCTCGCCGAGACGGACGACGAAGCGATCAGGCACGGGCCCACCTCCGCGTCAGAGCCGGCAGCCGCGGCGGCGCGAGGAGCCCCACCTGCGGGATCGTGCGGATCGGCTCCGCGGCCACGCCGTGAGGCGCCAGGAGCGTGTTCGCGGCCAGCATCCCCGAGGTCGCCGCCCGCTCCATCAGCGCGGACGGGAAGTCCAGGCGCACGAAGTCGCCGGCCAGGGTCACCGTCGACGAGCTCGTCGCGACCCCCGGGCGGCTCGCGTGCGAGCCGGGCGCGAACCCGGCGCAGTCGCGCTCGAAGAGGGCGTGCTCGTGCACGATGTTCGCCTCGCGGGTCTCGGGGTAGAAGGCGTGCAGCCCGTCGATCACGTCGTCCCGGACCGCCCACTCGCCCATCGTCTCGGGGACCGCGTAGGCGTGCAGCTCGACGACCGAGCCGCCGTTGTCGGCGGCCCAGGCGGCGCTCTCGTCCTGGAAACGCTCGTAGACCGAGATGTTGTCGAGCTGCCCCACGCCCGTGGTCCCGGCGAACGGCGCGCGGTCCGCGCGCACCGGTCGGTCGAGCCAGAGGCGCAACACGTAAAATGGGGCCGTCACCTCGAGCCTAAACGCCGCGTCGGACAGGTCCGGCACGACTCCAGCAAGGTCGGGTGAGGCCCGCAAGAGCCCGCGCAGCCCCGGAACGTCCAGTGCCATGACCAGAGCGTCCACGGGGACGTTGCCTGCGTCGGACTCCACTCTCCAATCGGCGGCGTCGCGTCCCACGCTGTGAACGCTGACGCCGGTGTGAACAGCCACCCCGGCGGCGCGCAGCCGATCGCCGAGGCGGTCCCAGTAGGCCGTCGAGAGCGGTCGACTCGAGACGTCGAAGACCAGCCCCTCCGGGTTACCGGTGAAGTAGAAGTGGAACATCATCAGCATCTCCGCCGCGGACATCTCCTCTTCGGGGTTGAAGAAGGAGTGGGCGAAGACATCGAAGAGCATCCGCCGCGCCTGCTCGGGGAAGCGGAGGCTGTCGAGGTAGCTCGCGGCGGTGTCGTGGTCCCGGCGCGCGTAGGTGCGCTCCGGGTCGAAGGTCAGCATCTCGAGCGCCGCGCTCACGTTGACGTGGCGTAGGTCGCCGAGCTGCAGGTACGGGCTCCGCTTGACGAGCGCCGCGAGGTTCAGCGGGGTCCGAGTCGGCAGCCGAGAGAAGCTCTGCACCATGCCGTCGGGCCCGAGGATCGGGTAGTCGTCGAGCGGGACCAGGCTCGCGAGCTCCGGGTCGACGCGCCGCAGCAGCGCTCGGAGGTTGTAGTACTGCCGGAAGAACGCGTGGAACCCGCGCTCCATCTCGTAGCTGTGGCCGCCCTTCGTCGTGTGGCGCCACGAGCCCGCGCGCCCGCCGAGGTACGGGGCGCGCTCGAACAGCGTCACGTCGGCGCCTCGCTCGCTCAGGATCGTCGCCGCCGACAACCCGGCGATACCGCCGCCGATCACGGCGACGCGGAACCGACGGTCGAGGCGAGCCCGGCCCCCAGAGGACGGCAACACGAGCGTGTTGGGTTTGAGACGGTGCGTCAGCATGATGCGGTGCGAGATGGTTTGCGCATGCGGCGAGTACTCGATTCGGTCCAGCGGCCGATGACGTTGATCAGCACAGCGTTGATGGCCTCATGGACAGGTAGATCGTCCGGTGGACCGCGTGGGGCGACGTTCGGACCCCACGCCGGTCTGGCAGGGGCGAGTCAGTGGATTCGGATGGGGACCGTGAGGCGCGTGCCCGGGGCGAGCTCCAGCCGCGCGTCCTCCCAGTCCGGGGGGCCGAAGGTGTTGCGCGCGTCGCGCGACGCGCCGTAGTCCTCGGTCGGGGCGCCGAAGAGCCCGGTGTCGAGCTCGTCGTCGCCGTCCTCGTCGTGGAAGGCCGAGACGGCGAAGCTGCCCGCGGGGACGCCCTCGATGACGATCCGGACGGTCTTGTCCCGGATGGGCGCCGCGCGTCGCGCGAAGGCGCGCTGTTGCTTGTCGGGGAAGCCCTTGGGCCCGGTGAAGAGCGCGACGAGCGCCTGGCCCTCGTCGCTCTCGAAGCCGCGGAGCTCCACCACCACGGTCCCCGAGGCCGGCGGTGGCGGCTCGGCCTCCGCGCGCGAGCTCACCGTCAGGCCGATCAGGACCAGGAGACCGACGATCGCGGCCGCCGCCGCCCCGGCGACACGCCGTCGCCCCGCCGACACGAGTGAGGTGACCGCGGCGCTCGAAGGGAGAAAGAGCTCCGCGGTCGGCGCGAGCTCGAGCGCCGGAGGGTGGACCGGCCCCCGCCGCGTGAAGAGCCCCGCCACGGTCGCCACGGCGGCCCGCAGGACGAGCCACAGCTTGCGCGACTTGGACACGAAGGCGCGGCCGCGGGTCGGATCGCAGGCCCGCCGGCGGATGACCGCGCCGATGCGCGAGTAGATGAGCCGCGCGGCGTGCACCGCGAGCCGGCTCCGCGGCGCGAGGTCCCGGAGGCCTCGGTCGGCGTCGTGGTAGAACGCGTCGGCGAGGTCGAGGAGCCGCCGGACGACCTTGGACACGGGCCCGGTCGCGGACTCCGGCCACGGCTGCCCCGGGGCCGGCACCAGGGGCGGCGCCCCAGCCGCGAGCAGCATGTCCGCGGGTAGGTAGAGCCGCCCGCGCTCCCAGTCCTCGAGCACGTCGCGGCAGATGTTGGTGATCTGCATCGCCAGCCCGAGGCGCGCCGCGGGGATCAGCGCCTCGTCCCGGCGAACCCCCATGACGTGGCACATCATCAGCCCGACGGCGCTCGCCACGCGATACGCGTAGCGCAGCATGTCGCCCAGCGTCGCGTAGTGCGTCCCGGCGACGTCCATCGCCATCCCGTCGAGCAGCGCCTCGCAGTACGCCCGGGGGATCCGGCGGCGGCGCACGACCTCGGCGAAGGCCGCCACGACCGGATCGGCGACCACCCGCCCGGCGTAGAGCTCGTCGAGCTCGCGCCGGAGCGCCTCGAGGCGCGCGGGACCAGCGCTCGGCGGCCCGTCGTCGACGAGGTCGTCGGCTCGGCGGCACCAGGCGTAGACCACTCGGGCGTCCCGGCGGCGGTCGGGCGGGAAGAGCCGCGAGGCCATCGAGAAGCTCTTGGAGTGGTGGGCGATGACGGCGTCGACGTCGCCGTCGCTCGGCGGCAGGACGGGCTCGCTCACGACGGCACCTCCACGGCCCCGGTGGGCATGCCCGAGGTGGGCGCGACGCGGTGCGCGGCGACGTCCTCGAGGATGAGCCCGACCGTGGCCTTGGCCGAGTTGATGACCCCGGGGACACCGGCGCCCGGGTGCGTCCCGGCCCCGGCGAAGTAGAGCCACGGCAGCTTCGGGTCGCGGTTGTGCGGGCGGAACCAGGCGCTCTGGGTCAGGGTCGGCGCCACCGAGAAGGCGGCCCCGAGGTGCGAGCGGAGCTCGTCCCGGAAGGTGAAGGGCGTCGTCCAGCGCTTCGTGACGACGTGGCGACGCAGGTCCGGCATGTGGCGCTCGAGGGACGCCAGGATCTTGTCGGCGTAGGCCGGCGCGACGGCGTCCCAATCGAGGTCCACCTGGCCGAGGTTCGGCACCGGCGACAGCACGTAGAAGCTGTCGCAGCCCTCGGGCGCGAGGCTGGGGTCCGTCACGGTGGGCGCGTGCAGGTAGAGGCTGAAGTCCTCGGGCAGGGCGGCGCCGTGGAAGATCTCGTCGACCAGGCCCTTGTAGCGCGGCCCGAAGAGGATCGTGTGGTGCGCCAGCCGGTCCCGGTAGAGGCGGTCGGTCCCGAAGTAGAGGACGAAGAGCGACATCGACCAGCGCTTCTTCGCGAGCTTCCGAGCGCGCTTCTGGCCGACCGGCTGGTCGCCGAGGAGCCGCTCGTAGGTGTGGTGGACGTCGGCGTTGGAGACGACGAGGTCGAAGTAGGGCGCCTCGCCGCAGGCGTGGACCCGGGCGCCGGCGCCGGTCGGCTCGAGGCGGTCGACCGGGTGGGAGAGCTTCAGCTCGCCGCCGAGCTCCTCGAAGAGCCGCACGAGGGCGTTCACCAGGGCCCCGGTACCGCCGCGCGGGAAGTGGACCCCCCACGAGCGCTCGAGGTGGTGGATGAGCGTGTAGATCGCGCTGGTCTCGAAGGGGCTCCCGCCGATGAGCAGGCTGTGGAAGGACAGCGCCTGCCGGAGGTGCTCGCTCTCGACGAAGCGGGAGACGGCGCCGTAGACCGAGCGCTGCGCGCCGAGGCGGACGAGCTTCGGCGCGACCTTGAGCATGTCCCAGAAGCGCAGGAACGGCGTGTGGACGAGCTTGCCGTAGCCCTCGTCGAAGACGTCCTTCGAGTAGCGCAGGAACCGCTCGTAGCCGGCCACGTCTGCCGGGTTCAGCGCCGCGATCTGCGCCCGGAGCGCGTCGTCGTCGTTGGTGTAGTCGAACTGCGTCCCGTCGTCCCAGGCGAGCCGATAGAAGGGCTCGATCGGGAGCAGCTCCACGTAGTCGCTCATGTCGCGACCGCACAGCGAGAAGAGCTCCTCGATGCACTGCGGCGCGGTGATGACCGTCGGACCGGCGTCGAAGACGAAGCCGTCGTCCTCGTACACGTAGGCGCGTCCGCCGGGCTTGTCGCGGGCCTCGAAGAGGGTCGTCCGGATCCCCGCCGCCTGGAGCCGGATCGCGGCGGCCAGGCCTCCGAAGCCGGCGCCGATGACCGCGGCGTGGGTGGGCGGGGCGCTCTCGTGTGGTTCAGCCGACGCCATAAGCGGCCTCCAGGGTGCGGACCAGGGTGCAGAGGTCGTCGCGGGCGACGCTGGGCGGGGAGGCCTCGACCAGGGCCGCGCAGGCCGCGTCGAGGGTGGCGCGGGCGCGAACCCGACCGTGCTCGGCGACGTGAGCCGCGAGCCGCGCCCGCAGCGCCTCCTCCTCCAGGGAGCTCGGCGCCATCTCGGAGAGCTGGTCTCGGAGCTCGACGAAGAGCTCGCGCCCGTGGGCCTCGGTGAGCCACGCCCAGGCCCAGGTCGGGCACTCTCCCGCGAGATCCTCGTGGGCCTTGTGCGCCAGATCGGGGCGGACGAGACCGCTCAGGTCGTCGTACATCTGCAGCGCCACCCCGGCCTCCTCGCCGAAGCGGCCGAGGGCCTCGACCTCGGCGTCCGAGGCGCCGCCGGCGATGGCGCCCAGCTCGACCGCGAGGCGCATGAGCGCTCCGGTCTTGGCGCGCGTCGTGGTCGCGACCGTCGCGCCGACCTCGTCGTGGTCGAGCTCGGTGACCCGCACCGCCAGGTCGAGCGCCTGGCCCTCGTGACAGCGCAAGAGCGCCCGGGTCATGTGGTCGTAGAGCGCCAGCCGCGTCGCCGGCGAGATCGGGAGTCGCTGCAGGAGCACGAAGGGCGCGAAGTAGAGCCAGCTGCCGGCGTTGATCGCGAGCGGCTCGCCGAAGATCCGGTGCGACGCCGGGGCCCCGCGCCGCGTCTCCGCAGCGTCCTGGACGTCGTCCACCATCAGCGAGCCGGCGTGGATGAGCTCGACCAGCAGCGGGAGGACCGGCGGCAGATCCATCACCGAGCGCCCGGCGAGCCGCCACCCTGCGGTCGTGAGCCGGGCCCGGACGCCCTTGCCGGGGCGACTCAGGAAGTCGCGGAGCACGTCCCAGAGCGCCGCGTCCCAGACGCGATCCGGGACGCCGGCCTCGGTCGGCTCGGCGCGGAACGCGACCTCGAGCAGCGCGACGAGGCGGTCCTCCAGGGGCCCCTGCCTCATCGCAGGATGGCCAGCGCGCGCCCGAGGTTCACGCCGCGTGGCGGGCGCCCCAGCAGGATCCGCGTGCGATCGGTCGGGGTGGAGCGGAGCGCGTAGAAGCGCTCGATGAGCCGCTCGGGCTTGCGGTAGAAGCGGGTGAATACGTTCCACATGTCTTCCGGGGCGAAGCATTGGAAGAGGAGCCGGTTGAGGCGCAGCACGAAGGGCATCCGGCGGGTGACGTCCTGGCGCAGGGCGTCGAGGCGAGCGAGGGCGCCCTCGGCCGGCCCGCGGGCGACGGCCAGGGCGAAGCGGACCGCGATCGGCAACGAGTAGCCGGTCGCCGGGTGGAGCCACCCCCCCGCGAAGCCGGCGGTGACAGGGGAGACGGGGGCCTCGGGGGCGAGGTCCCGCCAGGGCATCGGCAGCACCCCGTGCTCCGCGCGTAGCTCGCGCGTGACGCGCCAGCCGCGGCGCGCGATCTCGGCGAGGAGATCGTGGCGCATGCGGTCGAGGTCGAGCGTGGGCGTCAGCGCGAAGCGGGTGTCCTCGACGAGGCAGCGGCGCTCGTCGAAGGGCAGCACGTAGAGGAAGCGGAAGCCCTCGCGCTGCGGGATCGTGGCGTCCATGAGCAGCGGGTGGGTCAGCCCGTGGGGCTCCTCGAGCTCGACGTCGAGGCCGTAGAACTTCTGATAGCCGGTCTCCGTCGGAGTGTCGGCGCGGTCGGGGCCGCGCGCGTCGATGACGAGCTCACCCTCGATGCGCCGACCGTCGGCGGTGATGACGTGGTCGGCTCCGACCTCGGCCACGGTGGTCCCGCACCAGAGGTCGCTCCCCTTCCAGCCCTGGAACGCGGCGTCCACCTGACGGGCGAGGGACTCGCCCGTGAAGCCCGAGTACGGCGTGTCGAGCACCCGCTGGTAGTCCGGGAAGCGGACCTCCTGGCGAAGCCAGCGGTGCTCGATCAGCGGCTCGAGCAGCTGTCGCGCGTCCCGATCGGGATCGTCACCGTGGAAGCACCAGGTGTGGTTACCGCCGACCCGCGCCCCGCGCTCGATGAGGAGGACCCGGGAGCTCGGCTGGTGCCGCCTCAACGCGAGCGCCGTGAGGCCGTTGTGGAGCCCGGCGCCGACGAGAATATGTGTGTATCGGTTGGTCACGTCTTCACCCTACGGGCGATTTGGGCGTCTTTGCAAACAAAAAACGACCAACTCGACTTTTCCGGCCAGAGCGACTATGACGGACCCATGATCGACGATCTCCTCACGACACGTGACGCAGCGCGCCTCCTCGGCGTCAGCGCGAGCACCGTAAAACGCTGGTCAGAACAAGGGCTTCTGCCCTGCGAGTACACCGCTGGTGGCCACCGCAGGTTCCGCCGGACGGGCATCCGGGCGCTGATGTCGGCGGCCGACCGGGCCGCCGCGATCGGGCTGGACGAGCCGCTCGCCGTGAGCGATTTGGACGATTCCGAGGTCGAGGCGTGGCTCCATCGCCTCCTGAGCGAGCCCGACATCTCGGAGATCGAGGCGTCGATCCGCTCCTGGCGCGAGCTGCTCGGGACGTGGTGGGCGCTCGCGGACCGGGTCGGGCGCGTCCTGATCGCCCTCGGTCACGCCTGGGCGAGCGGCGAGATCTCGATCCTCGAGGAGCACGTCATCAGCGAGCGCCTGCGACGCGCGCTCCTGCGCTGCGCCGAGGACTACGCCCCGCTCGTGCGTGCTCCGCGGGCCCTCCTCGCCACCGCGGCCGGAGAGGATCACGATCTCGGGCTGGTGCTGTGCGAGCTCGTGCTGCGCGAGGCCGGCTGGACCGTGCTCTGGTGCGGCCGCCGCTCGCCGATCGACTCCTTGGACGCCTACGTCCGGACGGGCGGGATCCAGCTCGTAGCCCTGTCGGCGAGCTCCTACGCGACCGACACCGTGAGCCTCCGGCGCGAGCTCGAGACCCTCGTCGAGGCCTGTGAGCTCGGTGGATGCGGCCTCGTCGTGGGTGGCGCCGGGCTGTGGCCGGAGCCGCCTCCGCGCGGCGTGACCCGCTTCCACACCTTCGCCGAGATGGTCGCCTGGCTCGCCGACCGCGGCGAGGTCGGGCCCACGGTCGGCGGGCCCCCCACCTCCTCCTAGTACTCGACCACAGGGGATCTGAGAGGAGCCCCCGAGGGGGCGGGTGGCGGGGCTCGGTCCCGCCTGGCATACTCCGCCCCATGCTCCGCACCCGCCTGCCGTGGGCCGCGGCGCTCGTGATCCTCACGAGCGCGCTCGTCCCCGCCGCGGCGGTGCTGGCCGCGCCCCCCGACACCGCGCCCCTGCGCGTCGGCCTCACCGGCAAGTACCCGCCCTTCAACTACTACGACGCCGAGGGAACGCTCACCGGCTTCGACGTGGACTTCGCCAACGCCATCTGCGCCGAGCTCGACCGCCCGTGCGAGTTCGTGGTCCTGCAGTGGGACGGCATCGTCAACGCGCTGCTCAGCGGCAAGGTCGACACGATCATCGGCTCGATGGCCATCACCGAGGAGCGCGAGCGCCAGGTCGACTTCTCGGTGCCCTACTACACCTCGGGCGCCCAGCTCTTCGCCCGCGATCCGTCCGCCATCCCCGACGACCTCGCCGGCGTCCGGGTCGGCGTCACCCTCGGCACGACCTACGGCGAGTTCGCCCAGGCCCACTTCCCGGAGGCCGAGGTCCGCTTCTTCAAGGGCGACACCGAGGCGCTGCAGGACCTCGAGGCCGGGCGCCTCGACGCGATCCTGACCGACCGCCTCGTCGGCTTCCACATGAAGCGCCGCTTCGACGCCGACATGACCGCCTCGGGGGACCTCCTCTACACCGAGCGGATGAGCATCCCCGTCGCGCCCGACGACGACGCCCTGCTCGCCGCGATCGACGACGCGATCACCCGGATCCGCGGGACCCCGGCCGAGACCGAGCTCTACGCCAGGTACTTCGGCGACGAGGCCCTCGCGAGCGCCGCCGCCGACTACTCCTGGGGCCACATGCTCGGGGTCCTCGCCCTGGCGCTGCTCGACACGCTCGAGCTCGCGCTCGTCGGCCTCGCGATCGGGATCCTCCTCGCCGCGCTCCTCGCCGCGGGGCTCATCGGCCTGCCTCGCCCCCTGGCCCGGCTGCTGTCGCTCTGGGTCGACTTCATCCGCGCCACGCCGTTCATCGTCCAGCTCTTCATCCTCTACTTCGGCCTGCCGTCGATCGGGCTCGACATGTCGGCCTGGATGGCGGCCATGCTGGGGATCGCCATCCACAGCTCCGCCTACATCTCGGAGATCCTCAAGGTCGCCTTCCGCGGCGTCCCCATCGGCCAGACCCAGGCCGCCCGCACCCTCGGCTTCACCCGCTGGGAGACCCTCCGCCACGTGGTCGTCCCGCAGATGCTGCCCCACGTGAGCGTCCCGGTGATCAACACCATGGTCGCCATGATCAAGGACTCCGCCATCGTCAGCGTCATCAGCGTCTACGAGCTGACCATGGCCACCCAGCAGCTCATCAGCGCGACCTTCCAGCCGATGGAGCTCTACCTCGTCGCCGCCGCCATGTACTTCGCCGTGACCTACCCGCTGCTCATCGCCGGCCGCGCCCTCGAGCGCCGCTACCAACGCCGGGGGCTCCTCAGTGGCGGCTGATCTCCCGACGCCGAGCGACGCCCCGCCGAATCTCGAGCCAGTCCTCGAGATCGTCGGCCTCACCGTCGTGCGCTCGGGCAAGGCGATCCTCGAGGGCTTCGACCTCGTCGTCCCGCGCGGCGCGCCGTACGCCATCGTCGGCGAGAGCGGCGCCGGCAAGACGACGCTCCTGATGGCGCTCCTGGGGCTCCTGCCGATCGCCGAGGGGACCGTCAAGGTCGCCGGACAGGCCCTCGGCGGCCTCCCCGCGCGCCGCCGGGCCGAGCTCGCCGGAATGGTCTTCCAAGATTATCAGCTCTTTCCGCACCTGAGCGTCTTCGACAACGTGACCCTCGCGCCGCGCCTCCACGGGCGGTCCGACGTCGAGGCGACCGCGCGCCGGCTCCTCGCCGACCTCGGCCTCAGCGAGCTCGCCGACCGCCACCCCCACGCGCTCAGCGGCGGCCAGCGCCAGCGCGTCGCCATCGCCCGCAGCCTCGCGCTCGCCCCCGAGGTCCTCTTCTTCGACGAGCCGACCGCCGCCCTCGACCCGCAGACGACCGAGAGCCTCGCCGGGCTCCTCGACCGCCTGAACGCCACCAGCCAGGTCGTCGTCGTCAGCCACGATTGGCCCTTCCTCGAGCGCGGCTGCCCCCGCGGGGCGCTATTGGAGCCCGGCGGCCTGGCCGCCGAGGGGCCGCTGTCGAGCCTCCGCGCGCGGGCCTTCGGCACCTCGGAGCGATCGGGCTCGTCGGAGTGACGCCGCTGTCCCGCATGTAGAGCTTTTACACATCGGCGCCTCCGAGCGGCTCGCGAGGACGCCCATCCCGCCTGCCTCCTTGGGTTGGCACAGGGGCTGCACTTGTCGTCACACGGACCTCGCATCCCCCGAGGAGGGACTTCCCATGCGCACCATGCTCCCCCGCGTCCTCGCTGTGCTCGCGCTGCTCGCCGCAGGCTGTGACGCCCAGACCGACAACGGCACGACGACGGATCCGGTCGTCGAGCCCGGCACCGGGCCAGCGCTCGACGTCGCTATCTTCCCGCAGGTCGGCGAGACCAGCTTCACCTCCGCCAACGAGGACGAGCTGCTCTCGGCCGGCACAGGCCAGTCCTACAACCGCGGCGTGAGCGGCGGCGACGCCTTCTACGATGAAGACTCCGCCGGTGCCGCCGACACGTCCGAGAACCAGGCGCCCGCCGCGATGCCCGAGCCGGACCCGACGCGCGAGATCGTCGAGGCCGACATCTTCAAGCTCGACGGCGACCTGCTCTACGTCATGAACGCCTACCGCGGGCTCATCATCATCGACATGAGCGAGCCCGATCAGCCCCAGGTCGTCGGGCGCCTGCCGTTCCAGGCCAACCCGGTCGACATGTACGTCCGCGACGGCCGCGCCTACGTCGTGATGAGCGACTACTTCGTCTACTGGCAGTACGACCCCGACGCCGACCCGCTCGGCTTCCACGGCAGCCAGGTCCTCATCGTCGACGTCGAGGACCCTGCCCACCCGACCGCGATGGGCAGCTTCCCGGTCGACGGCGAGGTCACCGACACGCGGCTCGTCGGCGACGTCCTCTACACGGTCAGCAAGCGCAACGCCGACTACTGGCGCTACAACACCGCCGACTGGGAGGACACGACCTGGATCGCGTCGCTCAACATCGCGGACCCGGCGAACATCACGCCGATCGATCAGATCATGTTCCAGGGCAGCTCGACCCTCATCCACGTCGCGCCCCACGCCATCTTCGTCGCCGCCGTCGACCCGAACTACTACCTCGTCGGCGACGGCTACGAGCAGGAGACCCTGGTCACCTACGTCGACATCTCCGACCCCAAGGGGCGGCTCGCCGAGCGCGGCAGCGTCTACGTCCCCGGCTACATCGCCGACAAGTTCAAGATGGACTTCCACGACCACGCGCTGCGCGTCTTCAGCCAGCGCTGGTACGGCTCGAGCGACGGCTGGCTGGTCACGGTCGACGTGTCCTTCCCGGACGTCCCCGAGATCCTCGCCCAGCTCGCCATCGACCAGAGCGACTACGGCTACATGCAGGCGACCCGCTTCGACGGCGAGCGCGCCTTCGCCATGACCTACAACTACGTCAACAGCCAGCAGAACCGCTGGCTCCACACCCTCGACCTCAGCGACCCGGCCGCCCCCGCGGTCGCCGCGACCCGCCAGATCGACTCCATCGTGTCGCACTTCGAGGTCCGCGGTGACCGCCTCCTCGCCCTCGGCCGCTACTCCTCCTACTACAGCTCGTCGAAGGTCCAGATCACCCTCTTCGACGTCAGCGACCTGGAGGCGCCCGAGCAGCTCGACAAGGTCCTGCTCGGCGCCGGCCACTCCTGGTCCGAGGCCATCGGCGACTACAAGGCCTTCCGCGTCGTGGACGAGCTCGACCTCATCCTGATCCCGCTCAGCTACTACGTGAACAACTACCGCTTCAACGGCACCCAGCTCGTCGACTGGACCGGCGACGCCCTCGCCGAGCGCGGCCAGGTCGACGGCGTCTCGCGCGTGCGCCGCGCCTTCGCCGTCCAGGACCGCCTCGTCGCCTTCAGCGAGCGGCAGCTCCAGGTCATCGACGCCGCCGACCGCGACCACCCCGTGGTCACGGCCCAGCACTTCTTCGTCCGAAACGTCCTCGACGTGTTCGACGTCCAGGGCCGCCAGGTCCAGCTCGTCGGCGACATCGAGGAGGGCGGCTACTTCTTCGAGGTCCTCGAGTTCGGCCCCGACGACGACGCCCCGGCGCTCGCCCGCCTCGACCTGCCGTACAGCTCGGCGCCGTACTGCATCCGCGAGGGCGACGCCCTCCACATGATCGGCTACGAGCCCAGCGTCGGCCAGGTCATCCGCAACGCCGACTTCGCCGAGGTCCTGTCGCCCAAGCTCCGCGGCGAGCTCGAGCTCACCAACGAGGCCGGCAGCATCTATTACTCGGGCTACAGCTTCTACAACTACTACTGGTACCCGCAGGCGGGGCTGCCCCTCGAGGGCCGGGTCATCCCGTTCACCGAGCGCCACATCGTCGAGCTCGGCAACGGCCGCCGCGAGTGGCAGAGCGCGCTCCGCTTCATCGACCTGTCCGACCTCGACGATCCGCGCATCGCCGACGGCTCGGTCCCGATGAACGACTACCCGTTCATCAACAAGATGACCCACGGCCACGTCCTCTACTCGACCCACGTCGAGAACGCGACGACCGAGGCCGGCGAGACGCTGCTCTACCACGTCCGGAGCTTCGTCGACCGCATCGACGTCAGCGACCCCGACAACCCGGTCGAGCTCCCGAGCCTCAACGTCCCCGGGATGCTCGTCGACGCCAGCGACGACCACACGATCATCTTCACCATCGACTACCAGTGGGACGACTACGGCCGCCGTCGGAACTCGCTCAACGCCCTGCGCGTGGCCGGCGACCAGGCCGTGCTCGTCGCGGTCGTCCCGGTGCCCGACCAGGTCAACCGCGCGGTCTTCCGCGACAAGACCCTCTGGCTCGTCGCCCACAAGTACCCGTGGTGGGGCGTCGGCTCCGACACCGTCGACTCGCGCCAGCCCTACACGGTCCTCAACCGCTACCGCTTCAGCGACGCCGGGACCGTCCAGAGCCACGCCGAGGCCAAGGTCTCCGGCTACCACTTCGATCTCCTCGACGTCGCCGCGGACACGATCTACCTGGCCTCGCGCTACCCGTACGGGCTGCTCATCCTCGACGCGTCCGACCCGACCGACCCGCAGGTGCTCCACAGCGCTCGCTCCATCGGCTACATCTCGCGCGTCGTGAGCCACGCGGGCTTCGCCTACATGCCCCTCGGCTGGTACGGCGTGCATCGCACCGCGACCGGGATCTGACCTCCCCGGCCGCGCCGGCGGCGCCCTGACCCCCGTCCGGAGCCTACGTGCCCCGGGCGGGGGGCCGCCGGCTCTTCTCGGGCGCGGGGCTCGGGCGGGCGCGGCGGGCCCGTCCTTTCGCGACGCGTCATCGTCGGGTACGTTCGGGGGACCGGTAGGCGGGCGGGATGATCAGCGCGCGCCGCCGGCGTCGACCCCACCCCTACGGTTCATGATCCAGTCACGCCTCCTCGCCCTCCCCGCGATGGTCGCCGTTCTCCTCGGTGGCTGTCTCGCCGAGACGCCGGCCGACTCCCCGGGCGCCCGGGTCTCGGTCGCCGTCGCGCCCCTCGACCTCGCCGGCGTGACCGACGTCGTCTACACCCTCCGCGTCATGAACGGGGCCGCGATCGTCTGGGAGCGGACCGACCTCCGCTCGACCGCCTATGGAGACGGCTCCGGCGCCTTGAGCTACGTCGGGACCTGCGACGCGTCCGCTGCCGACAACCGCGTCGAGCTGGAGATCAGCGCCATCGAGGCCGACGGCGCGCCGCTGGTCGCGGGCGTCGACTACCTGAACCCGGCGCCGGTCGGCGATCCGGTCTTCCGGACGTTCCCGTGCGTCGCCGACGCCGACACCGCCGTGGACTTCGACCTGACCGTGGCTCGTCGCGCCGAGCAGGGCTTCTTCGATGTCGCGGTCAGCTTCTCGAACGTGTTCTGCTCGGCCAAGCTCGACTGCGTCGACGAGGACGGCCAGCCGCTCGAGCTCCTCTTCGACGGCCCCGAGCGAGGTCCCACCGCGGTCGTCGCGCTGGCCTGCAGCGGAGGGCCGGGCGCCGACACCCACCTCTATATGAACGACCTCGTCCTCGACTGCGCCGGCGCCGACACGACGGTCGACCCGAGCCTGGGCCCGGGGAACCTGTCCGCGGTCGCCGGCTCGGGCATCCCCGACGCGCACCTCTTCGAGGCTCAGGTCACGCGGACCGCCCAGGCCGTCGCCGGCTACGACGTCCGCTACTGGACGGTCGCGCTCGGCCTCGACGACGTCACGGGGTGTACGCTCACCGCCAGCGCGACCGCCTCGGACGGCGCCCTCGAGGGCGGCGCCACGCCCGACGGCGGCGTCTACCCGTACATCGCTTGGCAGGGGCCGCTCACCGGCTGCGGTCACCACGCGCTGGACAGCGGCGACGGGGTGGTCGAGACGCGCTACGCCGGGCCGACGCCGCTGCCGTTCGCCCACTCGGACCCCGCGGCGATCCCGGCGGCGCCGACCCTGGCCGGATCCGGAACCGGAGCGGACCCGTTCCGCTGGGACGACGGCGCCGCGGCTTCCTGCGACGACTACCTGCACCCCGACGCGTCGCACGACCCGTCGACCGAGGGCAGCGGCGTCTATCGCGTCGATCCCGACGGACCTGGCGGCGATGATCCGTTCCCCGTCTACTGCGACATGACGACCGTCGGCGGCGGCTGGACCCTGGTCTGGAAGCAGTCGTCCTTCACCGCCAACGCCACCGCGGACAACGCGTCGCTGCGCGGCAGCGCCCTCCTCCTCGACGAGGTGTTCAGCGGCTCGACCAACGGCTCCATCATCGGCTCCGTGGCTGGCGCGGACACCGGGGGCGGCTACACCGAGGTGCTCTTCAAGGCCAGCGCGCTCACCTGGGTCCACGTCCCGGAGCGGATCGACTCGTGGCCTGTGGCGTTCGGCAACCGACGCTGCCGCGACCTCGGCCTGACGACGCCGACGTGCAGCGGCGTCGACTGCGGCACCTACGAGCACATCGCCTTCTACTCACCGGCGGTCTCCTCGGTGTCGAGCTTCACCATCGGGACCTTCGCCTCCGGCTACGGCGGCGAGTGCGGCGAGGTCTGGTGCTCGGGGAGCAGGCACGGGCGGTACAACGGGGGCTGTCAGAACAACTCGAAGGGCGTCGGCGACTGGATGCTCTTCGTCCGCTGAGGCTCCAGCGATCGACGCGCCTGCGACGCACGGTCGCACGCCTCCCGCGCGCGCCCTCGACGGGCATCCCGCGCACCCGGAAAGGGCCAGTTGAATCAGCTCTCTACGGGCATTTGCGGGGCAGTCGAGATTTTGTCCTGTTTGCCTCTTGACCAGCCAAGGGAGTCTGCTCTAGCCTTCCCTACGGTTCCAGTGGTGGATGACTCTACCGCCCGTCGGTTGCTCAGACCCCGAGGGCTCGTCAGGTCAGGTCGCCGGTAGCGATCTATCTTGGCAACCCGGCTCTCGCGATGGTCCAACCTGACGTACAGGGGGCGCGAAACCAGTTCTTTGTTGGGCCCTGTTGGGTGCTCGGGAGGTCCCGGGACTCCAACACGGACCCGTTTTCTTGGAGGCAATAGCTATGCCGAACCGTCGGCCCCATGATCACATCGGTAACTTCAACTTCAAGGTCGAGATCGAGGGCGTCACCCAGGGCGCCTTCCGCAACGTCGAGGGCCTCGACAGCGAGACCGAGATCGTCGAGTACCAGGATGGTGAGGACATCATCCTCCGCAAGCGCCCCGGCCGCACCAAGTACAGCAACATCGTGCTGAAGCGCGGCTACATCAACACCACCGAGCTGTGGGACTGGCGCAAGGCGGTCATCGACGGCAAGGTCGAGCGCAAGGCCGGCTCCGTCATCCTCTGCGCCGACGACGGCACGGAGATCATGCGCTACAACTTCTTCGAGGCGTGGCCGAGCAAGTGGAAGGGCTTCACCCTCGACGGCAAGGGCACCGACGTGAACGTCGAGGAGATCGAGCTGGCGGTCGAGAAGCTCGAGAAGGGCTGATCGTCACCCAGTGACTCCAGAAGGGGGGCGGGCCTCAGGGCTCGCCCCCTTTCTCTTTGGGAGGGGCGGGCCCGGCGGCTCGCCCCTTTCTTTGTTCTCGGCGGCTCAGAGCGACGGCAAGCCTCTCAATCGAGTCGCCGATCGTTGGTTGCCGCGGTCGAGGCCCCGCGCGGTGGACGCAGGCGGACGTCCCCGGCCGACCCGGGGCCCGCCTGGGTTCAATAGTAGTGGCATATTGCGGCACTGCGAGATCGCGCCCGAGATTAGCAGTTCGGCGGCCGGAGGCGCGCTTGGACGCGCCGCGTCATCGCCAGCGCGAACCCGCGCGGTCGGACGCCGTGTCACTTCCGCGCGCCCACACAGACCGTCAGCTCGGCCGACGCGGCCCCACGCTCAGGGGACGTCGACGAAGAACGTGATCTGTCCCCGCGGGGAGTGGACCGTGCGGTTGCACTCCTCGTAGAGGTGGATGGTCATCTCCCACTGGCCCGACGCATCGAAGTGGACCGGGCCGACCTCGTAGCGGCCGCCGCCGAGCTCGACCGTTCGCTGGCCCGACTCCGGCAGCGTGTGACCGACGTCGTTGGTCAGGTGCGCCTCGATCCGCGGCGCGGCGCCGACCTGGGGCGCGTTGTCGAAGCGCGCGGCGACCGTCACCTCGAAGGTCACCGTCGCGTCGAAGCAGATGGGCGTCGCGGTCCAGGTGACGTGGTACTTGCAGTCGTCGTCCTCGCCCTCGGCGTTGAAGCGCGGGTCGACCGTCGTGACGTTGTCGTCCGCGGCGGCGGTGCACTCGTCCGGCGCGAGGACGATGACCGTGGTCCCGCAGTGGGTGTCGACGTCACCAGCCACTGCGCCCCCCGCGGGGTCGCAGGTCAGGGCCGGGTCGTCGGAGCACCCGGCGGTCGACAGCGCCAGGCTCGCCAGCAGCGCGACGAGAGCCGGTCCGATACGACCGGGCGCGACGAGGGCGGCGTGTTTTCCCTGCCGAGGACATCTGGGCATGAGGGACTCCGGAGACGCTACGAATTCGGGTTGGGTCAGCGGTCGTCGGGGTGTGGAGGGTCCCGGTGCGCAGCCCGGGCGACGACGTCGCGTGTACCGATATACCCGGCGACGCCGGGTGACGGAAGCCCTGCTGGCCGGATTCCCACCAAACCGGGCGTTCCAGCTTCCGGCTGAGATCCGGCGTGTGCTACCGTCTCGGCATGTCGCACGACCCGCGTCCACGATCGCCGGGTTCCCGGCCCCCCCGAGCTTCTTGCCCTCTCCTCACCGCGCTGGTCGCGCTGACCGTGGCGACGTCCGGCTGCGCCGATGAGCCCGGGGATCAGGCGATGCACGCGGGGGCGCCGGACCTGCTGGTCGCGCCGGTCACGACCGGGGTCTGCCCCAGCGGCAGCACGACCTTCGGCATCGACGTGTCGAAGTGGCAGGGGACCATCAACTGGGCCTCGGTGAAGAACGCCGGGGTCAAGTTCGCCATCATCCGCGTCTCCGACGGGACCAACTACCCGGACGGGAAGTTCGCCTCCAACTGGGCCGGCGCGAAGAACCAGGGGATCCTGCGCGGCGCCTACCAGTTCTTCCGCCCCGGGCAGGACCCGATCGCCCAGGCGAACCTCCTCATCAACACCCTCAACGCCCAGGGCAAGGGCGAGCTCCCGCCGGTGCTCGACGTCGAGGTCACCGACGGGCAGAGCGCCGCCACCATCGCGAGCAAGGTCGGGCAGTGGCTCAACCGCGTGAAGTCGCAGCTCGGCGTCACGCCGATGATCTACACCGGGAGCTACTTCTGGGAGGGCAACGTCAACAGCGCCGCCTACTCCAGCTACCCGCTGTGGATCGCCCACTGGACCTCTGGCTGCCCTTCGATCCCGCACCAGTGGTCGGGCTGGAAGTTCCACCAGTACTCCGACTCCGGCAGCGTCTCGGGCATCTCGGGCGCCGTCGACCTGAACCGCTTCAACGGCTCGCTCGCCCAGCTCCAGGCCTGGGCGGGGACGACGGTCACGCCCACCGGGCCGAAGGTCTCCATCGACGTGCGGACGACCCAGCCCTCGGGGCAGGCGGCAGACTTCCGGTCCGAGGGGAGCAGCTCCGGCATCCTCGACCTCTACGAGGGGCAGACCTTCACCTCCGACGTCCTCGTCACCAACGCCGCCAACGCGGCGGTCGCGACCTCGGTGAAGGTCGGCGTCTGGTTCGAGTCGCCCTACCTCACCCCGACCAAGTACACGATCTACACGGACTACCCGCACAAGGACAAAGCGACGTGGTCGGTCAACGACGCCAACGCCAACAGCGCCAACCCGGCCCACACCAACCCGCCGTCGAGCGCCAAGTACGACCTCTACGCCTTCAGCCCCGGTGAGACGAAGATGATCCGCTTCACCATGAAGGCGTCGCAGTACAGCATCGGCGCCGTCGACCACCCCGACGTCCGGGCCTGGGTCTGGCACGTCGCCAACTGGTACGGCGAGCAGACCAGCTGGAGCGACACCGTCGAGACGAACCACGCGGGGACCATCCTCCGCGACTACTGGCAGCACGACGTCTTCGCGCGCGACCGCTGGACCTTCAACGGGCCGAACGGCGCCGACACCGAGGGGTGGGGCGCCCCCCACGCGGTCTCGTCGCTGGGCCTCAACACGACGGATCACGCCCTGGCGATCAAGATGGACGGCAGCGACCCCCACGTGCGGAGCGGTCCGGCCCTCGTCGACGCCGGCGCCAAGACCGGGATCCGGCTGAAGGCCCGCGCCTACGACGGCGCGAAGCTCTCGCAGCTCTTCTTCGTCACCGAGGCCGACGGCACCTGGAACCAGGCGAAGTCGAAGAAGTTCGTGACCCCAGGAGACGGCGAGTTCCACACGCTGACGGTCGACATGTCCGACGTCCCCGGGTGGACCGGCACGGTGACGCGGCTCCGCCTCGACCCAGCCGAGTCCGACACCGGGTGGTACGACCTCGACGAGCTGAAGGCCGTGGCCAGCGTCGCCAAGACCAGCGGCGACGCCGACGGGGACGGCTACCTCGCGGCGCCCGGCCCGGACTGCGACGACTCCGACCCCGAGGTCGGCCCCGCGGGCGCCGAGGTCTGCGATGGCGCAGACAACGACTGCGATGGCGCCGTCGACAACGGCTTCGACGTCGGCGCGTACTGCACGGTCGGCACGGGGTTCTGCGCTCGCGAGGGCGCCAAGGTGTGTACGGCCGACGGCTCCGGGACCGCCTGCGACGCCGAGGCCGGGGCCCCCCAGACCGAGGTCTGCAACGGGGTCGACGACGACTGTGACGGCACCACCGACGAGACTGGCTGTGGCGCGCTCTGCCTGCCCGGAGTGACCGGGCCGTGCGTGCTGCTCGACGCCCCCGCGGGCTGTGAGATAGGCGTCCGGGCGTGCCTCGCCGGCGGCGGCTGGAGCGAGTGCGAGCTCGCGCCGGGCTGCGGGACGACCACCGTGGCCGACGAGGACGACTCCGACGTCGTCTCCTCGGAGGACGGCGGCGGCGAAGAGGACGGGGGCGACGAGGACGGCGGCGTCTGGGTCGACGGGGTCTACTACGGCGATCTGTACACCTCGGGCATCAGGCCCCAGGTCGACGTCCACCTGAAGACCCGCCGCGCCGATCCTGGTTGCACCGGCGGAGATGCAGGCGCGCCCTGGCTCCTCGCCTTTGCGCTGCTCGCGCTGCTCGCGGTCCGCCGCCGTCGCGCCTGACGCGGCGGTTCACGGATCAGGCGCGGGCGTCGAGGCGGTGGAGGCCGGCCGCGCGGGCGGCCTGCAGCGCGGCGGCCAGCTCCGCGGGGTGGGGTCGGCGGGCGAGCTCCGGGCGGCGCTCGGGGGTGACGCTGCCGGCCGGGTAGTACTGGCCCATCACGTTGACGTACGTGTCGGGCGAGACCTCGTCGGCCAGGAAGCGGAAGACCTCGGCCGCGTCGGCCTCGGCGTCGGGCATGACGAGGTGTCGGACCAGGACGCCGCGGACCGCCAGCCCGTCCCGGTCGACCGTCAGCGGGCCCACCTGGCGGTGCATCTCGCGGATCACCCGGCGCGCGACCTCGGGATAGTCGGCGGCCTTCAGCCAGCGGCGCGCCCGATCGACCGCGAGCGTCTTGAGATCCGGCATGTAGACGTCCACGACGCCGTCGAGGAGCGCGAGGCTCTCGGCCGCGTCGTAGGCGGAGGTGTTGTAGACCAGCGGCAGCGACAGCCCGGCCTCCGCCGCGATCAGCACCGCCTCGAGGACCTGCGGGACGACGTGCTCCGGCGTCACGAGGTTGATGTTGTGACAGCCGCGCCGCTCGAGCGCGAGCATCAACCGGGCGAGATCAGCGCCCGTGACCTCGCGGCCAGCGCCGACCTGGCTGATGTCCCAGTTCTGGCAGAAGACGCAGCGGAGGTTGCAGAACGAGAAGAAGATCGTCCCCGAGCCGCGGACGCCGCGCAGACAGTCCTCCTCTCCGAAGTGGGGGAAGGCCGTCGAGACCCGAGCGTAGCGGCCGGTGAAGCACGCCGTGCCCGGCGCGATGTGCGAGGCGACCACGCGCTTGTCGGCCTCCGGACCCCGTCCGGCGGGCTCGACCCCGCCGCCCGCCACCACAGCGTGCAGCCTGTCCGTCCCGCACTCCCGCGGACAGGCCCGGCAGGCGGCAAGCCCCGCGAGCGCCCGCCGCGCTCGGTCCGCCAGCTCGCCCGACCGCAGCAGGGCGCGGTAGGCCGGCTCGGGGCGCTCGTCCACGACGAAGGCCGTGGCGCCCGCGGTCTTCTCCCCAACGCGTGGGGCTCGGTGCTCGCCTGACATCGCCCTCCCAATACCACGGGTCCGACGTCGCCGTGCCTCCGCGGCGAGCTGCGGCTCGGTAGCGGATCCCACGACGCCCGGTATCCGGCTCACCGTGACCGAGCTTTCCCCCGATGCGCGGACTGTCAACTCGGTGACTCGGCGATAAGGTCATGAATCCAAGCTCATGGCGGCCGACCACACGCACCGATCACCCTCCGATGGCGGGCGATCAAGGCCGACTCGGGGGGGAGGAACAGGATGACGACGTGGGTACACGGGCCGTCCGGTGGAGAGATCCGCGGGGTCGGCGGTTGGCTGACACGCCAGCACCTCGTGGCGCGCTATCTCGAGCAGCGGGGGATCTCGCACCTCGAGGAGGGCGCGACGCGCCTGGCGGAGCGCGCCCTCGAGCGCTCGGTCACCTTCGCGCGGGAGGCCGCGGACTGGCGGCTCGCCACGCGAGGCCAGAGTCGGCTGCTCGCGGTCGCCGTCGGACAGGGGCGCTGGGGGGCGGCCGACGCGCGCGCCACGGGGCTGGTCGAGCTGGCCGAGGACAGCGGCTCGCTACGGTCGCTCGGGGTAGCGCTGCGCGTCCGCGCGGAGCTGCTCGCGAACCCCGGATACGCGTCGTTCCGCGGACCGGACGCCGCCTACGCCGAGGCTCGAGCCACCTACGAGGCGGCCATCGAGGCGCTCGAGCAGGTCGGTGACGTCATCGAGCTCGGCCTCGCCCTCCGCGCCTTCGCGTGCTGCCTCTTGTCTCGCGGCGATCGGAGCCGCGCGCTGGCCGTCGTCGCTCGCGCGAAGCGTTTGATCGCGCACTGAGCGTTCGTGATCCGGGTCCGCGGGCCTCGGCCACCGAGGGGAGACGACGATGACCCCACCCAGTACCGAGGGGGCCTCCAGGGCCCTCCGGCGCGACGAGCCGCACCCGACGGCGGTGCGGTCCGGTCGATCGACCGCGGCGCGCCGCCCGGAGCTGCTGTTCGCCGATGACGAGGACGAGATCCGCGCTCTCGTGGTGCTCGCCCTGCAGCGCAATTATCGCGTCACCACGGCCGTCGACGCGCGCGAGGCGCGGGCGCTGATCCTCGCGGATCCCGACCGCTTCGACGTCGTCCTCACGGACTGGAACATGCCCGGGGGCGGCGGGCTCGAGCTCATCGCCTGGATCGAAGCGCGCTGCCCGCGCCTGTCGACCCGGATCGGCCTGGTCACCGGGAGCGGCCTCGAGTCCCAGGAGGACGCCGCGGTGCGCCGTCTCGGCGTCCCGTGCCTCTTCAAGCCCTTCACCCTGGTCGAGCTGCGATCCCTGGCGGCGACCCTCGCGGGCGGGATCGGGACGCGGACCCAGCAGGAGTCCGAATGAATCAGCACCACGACACTCACCCGATCACCAGGAGGATCCGGCAGAAGGTCCACGAGGACCTCGCCTCCGCATCGCGCCACGCCGAGCGGGATGAGGACCAGGCCACGCTGGTCACCATCGGCGCTCGGGTGGAGACCTCCCTCTCCCGTATCGACGCTCACCTCCGCGGCGGCCGGATCGCGCCCGCGCCGCCGATCCGGCTGAGCCTGCAGGCGCCTGCCCGCGCGCCGGTCGATCGGGTGGTCCGCCTCGGGGTCTTCCCGGTCAACGGCAACCCGCTGCACTGGGGCCACCTCATCGCCGCGCTCGACGCGATCGGCCTCCGCCGGCTCGATCTCGTGGTCATGATCATCCAGGGGCGCGACCTCAGAAAGCGCGTCTCCGTCGTGACGGAGCGCCACCGGCACGCGATGGCGCGCGACGTGCTCGGCGTCCTCGCGCCGCTCGTGGCGTACTCCGATATCGGTCGAGGCACCGCGTTCGTGGGCGAGGACAACGTCTTTCGTTTGCTGCGCCTCAACCCCCGCCAGCGGATCGAGGCCCACTATCTGGTCGGGAGCGACCACTACCGACGGCTCGACGACCGCGGCGCTCCCGACACCCTGACCCGTCTCGAGCGGCACCTCGCGGCCACGGAGTACGGGCTCGATCCGCGGATGCACGAGCTGAAGGTGCTCGTCCTCGAGCGCGACCGGCGGCTCGTCCCGGTCGAGACCTCCCTCGACGTCGCCTTCGTCCCCGTCGCCTTCGACGCGTCGTCGACGGCGGTGCGCGAAGGACGCCCGCTGCTCGCGCCCTACCGCGTGCAGCGCTACTGCCATCGCCACGCCGGGTACGCCGAGCACATCGCGTCGACCAGGGTCCTCACAGGAGCGATGAAGCCGAGGTGAGGAGCGCCGTGCTCCGGTCCCGGGCCGTCACAGCTCGACCAGGCCGCGCCGGACGGCGAAGCGGATCAACTCCGCGGTGCTGTGGAGACCCAGCTTGGTCTTGATCCGCGCGCGATAGGTCTCGACCGTGCTCGTCGAGATCGACAGATATCTGGCGATGTCCGTCGGGCCCATCCCCGCCGCGATCTGTCTCAGGACCTGGAGCTCTCGCTCGGTCAGCCCGGCCTCGGGTGGGGCGTCGGCGAGCGCGGTCAGATCGTCGAGCAGCGCCTCCACGAGCTGTGGAGAGACGTGTCGTCGGCCGCGTGCGGTCTTGCGCAGGGCGTCGAGGAGCTCGGTGGAAGGGTTGGCCTTGAGCACGTAGCCCGTCGCGCCGATCGCGAGCATCCGCCGGCAGACGTCGGGGCTCTCGGACATGGAGAGCACGAGGATACGTGGCGGCGAGGTCAACGCGGACAGCTGGCGCGCGGCCTCGAGCCCGTCGATATCGGGCAGGCCGTAGTCGAGCAGGACCACGTCGGGACCGATGGACGCCGCGAGGCGAACGCCGTCACGGCCTGATCCGGTCGCGCCCACGACCTCGAGGTCGGGCTCCGCTGCGATCATCGTCGCGAGGGCGTCGCGAACGACGCCGTGGTCCTCGATCAGGAGCACGCGGATCATCGCACGGACCTCCCTCGGATACGCAGCCGCACAGCGCGCGCGGCGAGCTCGCTTTGCGTGGCGACGGTATTCTAGGTTATTGGGTTGATACACGAAAGAAGCTACGCCGAGGTCGCCGCCGCCCGGGCTCATCGAGCGGCGGGCGGCAGAGGAACGCGAACATGGTCACGAGCCGACAGCGCAAGTCGACCGACGAGCCGGAGTCCGCGCGCCGCCACGTCACCCCCGGTCGTCGCAGAGCGGTCCTCAGGTTCACGGACCTGCACGATAGAAACGCCGCGCTCCGCCGCCGCGTGGCGCGCCTCGACGCCGCTCTGCGCGCCGCGCGTGAGCGCTCCGCGGCCATCTTCGAGACGGTCCGCGGGGGGCTGGCCGTGCTCGACGAGGACCTCTGCGTGGTCGCGGCCAATCGCCGCTTCTCGGAGCTGTGCCGAGGCGCCGGTCACGTCATCGGGTGCTCCGTCTTCGAGGTCCTCGACGTCGACGAGGATCTGCAGCGGCTGCGCACGCTCCTCGACGCAGCCGTCGAGGGGCCTGTCTGCGCGACCTCCCCGATGGCGTGTCGCGCCGCGAGCGGCGAGACCCTGAGGGTCAGCGTGACGCTCACCCCCGTGCCGCTGGCCGAGGACGGGCTCATCATCCTGATCGCGACCGAGGACGTCACCGAGCTGGTCGAGCACCGCCGTCACCTCGAGGAGGCGAACGCGCGCCTCGCCCGCGAGGCCGACGACGAGCGGGCGACCGCCGCCCAGCGCGGCGAGCAGCTCCGGGCGCTCGTCGGGGACATGGCCCTCATCGAGGAGCGCGAGCGACGGCGTATCGCCCAGCTCCTGCACGGCGACCTCCAGCAGCTCCTCCTGGGCGCGCGGCTGAGCGTCGAGCACAGCCTGGACCGGCTCGTCGACCCCGGGGTCCACGCGGCCCTCACCACGGCCCTCGACGCGCTCGGGCAGGCGACCGGGATCGCGCGCTCCTTCGCCGCGGGGCTGCTCCCCCCGGTGCTCTACGAAGGCGGCCTGGTGCCGGCCATCCGCTGGCTCGGCCGGCAGCACGCTCGCACGAGCGGGCTCACCATCTGGGTCGACCCCGACCCGACCCTCGTGGAGGTCCCACGAACCCAGCGCGTCATCCTCTTCCAGGCGGTCAGCGAGCTCCTCCTGAACGTGGCCAAGCATGCCCGCGCGAGCCACGTCGACGTCGCTCTCCGGCGGCTCGCCGGCGACGTCGTGCAGATAAGCGTCAGCGACGACGGCGTCGGGTTCGACGCGTCGACGCTCCGAGGCGCGAACGCGGCCCAGACGGGGATCGGCCTCTTCACCAACCGCGAGCGCCTCGAGGCCCTCGGTGGGCGGATGACCGTCGCCAGCGGGCCCGAGCTCGGCACCCGGGTCACCCTCGAGCTGCCCCTCTGGCGGGAGACGGCGCCTCCCTGAACGGCGAGGGGGCGTTTCACCTGTCCCGCCCGTGGTGCTACCCTGCGGGGCGGGCCGCGCCGTCACCTCGCGGCCCTCTACCTTGCTTGGGGGGCGGATGAGCGCCGAACGAGTGACGTCCACGCGTGTCTTCGCAGTGCTCGCGATCGCGCTGTCCGCCGGCTGCGGTGGCGGCGAGATCGACCAGTCGAACCTCGACGACTTCCCGCCGCAGGCCGGCACGACCCCCGGCGCGCCGTGCCGCGCCGCCGACGACCCGGCCGGGCCGTGCGATCAGGACCTCTCGGGCGCCGACTTCGTCGACATGGTCTGCCTCGCCGGGACCTGCGTCGTGGACTGCGCCGAGGGCGGCGACTTCCTGTGCAGCACCGTCGTCGCCCCGTTCCTGACCTGCTCCGAGGCCGCGGGCAGCGTCTGTGTCCCGGCCTGCGACGACAACCTCGCCTGCGAGGTCGGCAGCAGCTGCTTCGTCGACGACGACGCCTGCCTGCCCACCGGCTCGTTCCCGACCAGCCCCTGCCGCGACGCGTCCGACCCCGCGGGCCCCTGCGACCCGGTCGGCGGCGCCGCCATGTCCTGTACGTCCGCAGGCGTCTGCGCCGTCGACTGCGGCGTCGGTGGAGATCCGGTCTGCCGTGGCGTGGACCCGGCGCTCAAGTGCTCCGGCGCGGCCGGCGACGTCTGCGTCTACGACTGCGCCGCGGGCTGCCCGAGCGGCTACAGCTGCTTCGGCTCGGAGGGCACGTGCCTGCCCACCGGGGACTTCCCCGGCAGCCCGTGCCTCGTCGCGAACGTCGGGGACGCCCCGAGCTGCGGCGCGGTGGGCGGCGTCGCGATGAGCTGCGTCGCCGACCTCTGCGTCGTCCCGTGCACCGGCGCCGAGGGCGACGACGCGCTGTGCGCCGGGGTCGACCCGACGCTCGGCTGCTCGGCCGCCGCCGGTGCCTGCGTCCCGACCTGCGCCGACGGCCTCTGCCCCGACGGCTTCAGCTGCTTCGCCAACGAAGAGCGCTGCCTCCCCACCGGCTCGTTCCCGACGAGCCCCTGCGACGCGGACAGCCCCTGCGGGAGCCTCCCCGGGCCCGGCGATGTCGCCGTCCCGATGCGCTGTACCAGCGACCAGTGCGTCGTTCCGTGCGCCGCGCTCGGCGGCGACGCCCTGTGCCAGGCGGTCGACGCGTCCCTCGGCTGCTCCGAGACCGCCGACGGCTGCCTGCCGGTCTGCGTCGACGGCGCCTGCGACGCAGGTTTCAGCTGCTTCTCCGAGGAAGACCGCTGCCTGCCCACGGGGAGCTTCCCGGGGAGCCCGTGCCGCAGCGGCGACGACGCCTGCGACCAGGACCTGCTCGGCCACCCCGACGTCGACATGGTCTGTAGCCTCGGGAGCTGCGTCGTCGACTGCGCCGCCGGCGGCGACTACGTCTGCGGCCAGGTCGACCCGTCGCTCGCGTGCTCCGCGGCCGCTGGCGACGTCTGCCTGCCCCGCTGCGACGGCGACGGCGGCTGCCCCGAGGGGCTCTCCTGCTTCGACAGCGAGGGGACGTGCCTGCCGTCCGGGTCTTTCCCCGGGAGCCCGTGCGCGTCGGTCGGCGGCGCCGGCTGCGCGGCCCTCGCGGGCCTCGGCGACATGGCCTGCGCCCAGCCCGACCCCGACGGCGGGCCGGTCTGCCTGCTCGACTGCTCGACCGGCGGGACCGGCCTCTGCCAGCAGCTCGATCCCGGGCTCTCCTGTTACGCCCAGCCCGGCTCCCCGTCCCTGTGCCTGCCAAACGGGACCTTCCCCGGGTCCCTCTGCCGCGACCCGGTGACCCTCGCCGCCGGTGAGCCCCTCTGTGACCGGGACCTCCAGGGCCAGGCCGACGTCGATCTCGCCTGCGTCGCCGGCACCTGCCAGCTCGGCTGCACGGCGGGCGGCGATACGCTCTGTGGGCTCATCGGCGCCGGTATGGGGCTGCCCGTGGGCGCCCTCACCTGCGTCGACGCTGGCGGGGCCGGCGCCTTCTGTGCCCGCGCCGGCTGCGCGAGCGGGGGCTCCTCGTGCGCCGCCGATCACCACTGCGACCCGGCGCTCGACGCCTGCCTGCCGTACCAGCCGCTGACCATCGTCCACACCAACGACCTCGGCTCGCACTTCGACGGCGTCGGCCCCGCTGGCGCCGCGCCCGTCGGCGGCTTCCCGCGCCTCGCCGCCGTCGTCCGCGAGAAGCAGCAGCGCGCCAACGCCCACGGGGCCGTGCTGCTGACCCTCGACGGCGGCGGCTTCAGCCAGGGGACCCTCTTCGCCCTCCTCCAGGGGACGGTCGAGATGGAGCTCCTCCGCTACCTCGACTACGACGCCGCCGCCCTCGGGGCGCACGAGCTCGACTGGGGGCCGGCGAGCTTCGCCGCGGCCCTGGCTCGCGACACCGGGCCCGCGCCGATCCTCCCGAACGTGATCAGCGCCGTCCTCGGCTGCACCGTCGGCCAGTCCGGCTGCCCCGCGCTGTCCCCGGTCCCGATCGTCGCGTCGAACCTGCGCTTCGACTCCATCGACCCGGGCGACGACGCCCTGGCGGCGCTCTACGATACGGGCGGCGGGGCCAGCGTGGCCGACGCGCCGCTGCGCCGCTTCGTCGTCGTCGAGCGCGGTGGGCTGAAGATCGGCGTCCTGTCCGTGCTGTCTCCCGACCTGGCCGAGCTGGCCCCGGGCAAGGCGCCCCTGACCTTCGCCGACCCGATCGAGGTCGCCCGGGCCCTGGTCGACGAGGTCCGTAGCCCGCCTTGGAACGCCGACGTCGTCGTCGCCCTGAGCCACGCCCCGCCGTCGCGCCCGCCCTACCTGGGGCAGGACGAGATCCTGGCCGCGGAGGTCCACGGGATCGACGTCATCGTGGGCGGGGGCGGCTCGGCCCTCGCCCCGGTCCAGCGGGTCGGGAGCGCCTGGATCGTGCGCGCCGCGTCCGCCGGGCGATCGGTCGGAGAGCTCGAGATCGCCTGGCCGCTCACCCCGTACGGCCCCGCGGCCGGGCGGGTCGATGGCGTCATCGGCGGCGTGGCCCCGACCGACGTTGTGGCGGGGATCGCGCCGGATCAGGTGCTGGCGGCGGCGCGCTCGACCTATGTCGCGCAGATAGACGCCGGCTTCGCCTCCACCGGGCTCGCCTACGCAGGCGCGGTCGGCCTCATCGAGCGGGACTACACCGCCATGGCGCTCGGCGAGTCGCTTCTCGGTGACCTGGTCGCCGACGCCGTGCGCGAGCGCGCTACGCTGGCCGTCGCGTCGTCCGCCGATCCGAGCGCCATCGAGGTCGCCCTCGTCGCGAACGCGACCCTCGGCGATCCCCTGGCGATGAACCCCACGGCCGACCCGACGACGGTGAAGCTCGCCGACGTCTTCGCCGCGGTCCCGTACGGCGCGAGCCCCACTGCGCCGTCGCTCCCGGGCTGGCCCATCGTCGAGATGTACGTCAGCGGCGACGACCTCCGGCACGCGCTCGAGGTCGGGCCGACCCTCGGGCCCCTCCGCGGGGCGGCCTTCTGGCTGAACGTGTCCGGGGTGAGGGTCGAATATGACCGGGACCGCCCGCCCTTCCATCGGATCACCGGGATCTGGCTCGACCCCGACGGCGACGCGGACGTCTGCAGCCAGGCCGGAAACCTCCTGAACCCCGACGGGACCGTGAAGGACGGATCTGAGCGCTATCGGGTCGCGGGGAACCTGCTGCTCGCCGGGCTCCTGGCCAAGCTGGACGCGCTGACCGAGGGCGCCCTGACCGTCGTGCCGCGGAGCAGCGGCGGGACCCCGACGGACCCGGCCGCGCGGCCCGCCCCGGGCGGCGTCTGGGGCGGCCAGCTCCGGGAGTGGCAGGCCCTCGTCGACCACATCCACGCGTTGACCGTGCAGCAGAACGACGGGCCGATCCCGCCGCCCCTGGGCCAGCGGTGGCTGGACCCGGCCGCTCGCGCGTCGGCCTGCGCGCGCTGAAGGCGTCGAGCCGCGGCCCTGAAAGATCGTGGCCCGGATGAAAGCGTCGGGGCCCGTCGGCGGCCCCGCTCGCGCCGTCACCCGACGAGGCCCGCCCGGTCTACGTCTCGGCGTGCTCTCGGGGCGCTCCCGCAACGGGCCTTGATCGGGGCCCTGCGTCGCCATACCACGTGGTCTATTCGGCGCGCTGATGCCCAGGAGACGAGATGCGATCGACCACGACCCACGGTGTCATTCGAGCGGCGCTCATGGGCGCCTCGCTGCTGCTCATCGGCTGCGGCCAGGGGAGCAAGGTCGGCGGCGAGGTGACCGACACCGGGGACGCCGTCGACGGTGAGGTCTCGCCGGACGACACCGCCGCGCCCGTGGACACGGTCGAGGTGGACACCAGCCCGGTCTGCGGTGATGGGGTCTGCGCCAGCGCCGAGAACAGCACCAACTGCGCCGACGACTGCGGCTCGAAGTGCGGCGACGGGGCGTGCAACGGCCCCGAGACGACCGTCGCCTGCCCCAACGACTGCGGGACGAGCTGCGGCGACACGGCCTGTAACGGCGACGAGACCTCGGCGACCTGCCACGAGGACTGCGGCGCGACCTGCGGGGACACGACCTGCAACGGCGACGAGACCAGCGTCAACTGCCCCGGCGACTGCGGGGCGAGCTGCGGCGATGACGCGTGCAACGGCGACGAGACCAGCGTGAGCTGCGCCGAGGACTGCGGGAGCCTGTGCGGCGACGAGACCTGCAACGGCGGCGAGACCAGCGCGACCTGCGCCGACGACTGCGGGACGAGCTGCGGGGACGACGTCTGCAACGGCGACGAGACCACGGCCACCTGCGCCGACGACTGCGGCGCCAGCTGCGGCGACGACGCGTGCAACGGCGGCGAGACGACGGCGACCTGCGCGGACGACTGCGGGACGAGCTGTGGCGACGACGCCTGCAACGGCGACGAGACCACGGCGAGCTGCGCCGACGACTGCGGGACCCGCTGCGGCGACGACGCCTGCAACGGCGGCGAGGGGACGGCGACCTGCCCGGCGGACTGCGGGACGAGCTGCGGCGACGACGCCTGCAACGGGGACGAGACCCCGGCGAGCTGCGGCGGCGACTGCCCGGGCTGCGGCGACGGGACCTGCTCGGACGACGAGACGGCCATCTCGTGCGCGCTCGACTGCGATCCCGACTGCGGCGACGGCGCCTGCCAGGGGGGCGAGACCAGCGCGAGCTGCCCCGACGACTGCGGCGCGAGCTGCGGGGACACGGTCTGCAACGGCGGCGAGGGCACGAGCAGCTGCCCCACGGACTGCGGGACGAGCTGCGGCGACGGCGTCTGCAACGGCGACGAGGTCAGCTCCTCCTGCCCCGCCGACTGCGGCAGCGTCTGTGGTGATGCGGCGTGCAATGGCGGCGAGGGCACCGCGAGCTGCCCCGGGGACTGCGGGACGAGCTGCGGCGACGACGCCTGCAACGGCGGCGAGAGCCCGGCCAGCTGCGCCGACGACTGCGTGGGCTGCGGCGACGGGGCCTGCTCCGACGACGAGTCGGCGCTCTCCTGCGCGCTCGATTGCGCGCCCGAGTGCGGCGATGGCGCCTGCCAGACCGGCGAGACGACGGCCAGCTGCGCCGACGACTGCGGCGCGCTGTGCGGGGACGACGCCTGTAACGGCGGCGAGACGACGGCCACCTGCGCCGGGGACTGCGGGTCCTCGTGCGGGGACACGGCGTGCAACGGCGACGAGACCAGCGTGAGCTGCCACGAGGACTGCGGTTCGAGCTGCGGCGACGCCGCCTGCAACGGGGGCGAGGGGACGGCGAGCTGCCCGGGGGACTGCGGCACGAGCTGCGGAGACGGCGCGTGCAACGGCGACGAAACCCCCACGAGCTGCGGCGCGGACTGCCCCGGCTGCGGGGACGGGACCTGCGGTGACGGCGAGACCGCCATCACCTGCATCGCCGACTGCGCGCCTTCGTGCGGGGACGGGGCTTGCCACCCGGGCGAGTCGAGCGCGACGTGCCCGGACGACTGCGGCAGCGTCTGCGGCGACGGGGTGTGCAACGGCTCCGAGTCGTCGCCCGGCTGCCCGAGCGACTGCGACGGGGGCGTGGGCTTCGCGCTCGTCGGCGCGTACAGCGACGCTGGGGTCCAGCGGGTCGTGACGATCCACAAGAACACCGGCGTGATGACGCCGGCCGGCCAGCTCGGCGACCTCCAGGCCTGGTACGCGGACCTGACGCTCGACGTCGGCGCCGTCCACGCCCGCGCCTTCGGCAAGCAGGGGACCAACCCGCGCAAGCTCTACACCCTCGATCTCGCGACCCAGCTGAGCACCTCGGTGACGGCCGCGGACCAAGGCGGCTTCTACGTCGTCGGCGTTCGGAGCGACGACGATCTGGTGGTCGTCTACGACCAGGGCGCCGGGGTCTTCGAGGTCGGCGTGGTCGACGCGACGACGACGCTCTACGCGGCCCTCGGGACCCTCGACGTGGCGACCTACCAGCCCACCGGGACCGCCTTCGACACCGGCCGCGACGTGCTCTACGCCCTCGGGCGGACCGCGGGCGACAGCCTGCCGAAGCTCGCGAGCTTCGACCTCCAGACCGGCGAGGCCCGGGCCATCTACGTCCCGAGCGTCGACTACTCCGGGCTCGTGGTCGGCGCTGACGGCGGCCTCTTCACCCTCGAGGGGACGAACCCCGGCTGGCGCGCGGTCCGCCTCGACCCGATGACCGGTGTGGCGTCGCCCATCGCGACCCTCGACATGCTCGGCCTCGTCGGCCGCCTGGTCTACGAGCGCGGCACCGACCGCCTGTACTGCTTCGGCGTCGACTTCGACCACGACCCGCGCCTCTACCGGGTGATGGTCGGCGCGGGGACCTCGGACAGCGTCGCCGTCGCCCGGACGGTGACGCTCGCGGCGACCGCCGGCGGCTGCTTCGGCGACTGTGCGCGCCCCGACCCCGGCGAGCTCGACCCGTGCGCCCTGGGGACGGCGGCGTGCAGCCCGCTCGCCGTGTGCGACTACACCGGCGGCGTCGCGACCTGCGCGTGCGACATCGGGTACGCCGGCGACGGAACGAGCTGCGTCCCGGACGGGGTCTGCGGCCCCGAGGTCGACGACCCGCTGAACTGCAACGACCTGTGCGACGACCCGGCCGAGGACGGGACGCCAGACTGCGACGGGGTCTGCGCCAACGGCGAGGGGCTGCCCGACTGCGACGGCGTCTGTGGCGCCGGCGAGGCGGGGACCGCCGACTGTGACGGCGTCTGCGAGGTCGGCGAGGACGGCTCGAGCGACTGCGACGGCCGCTGCGAGGACGGCGAGGACGGGTCGAGCGACTGCGACGCGATCTGCTCCAGCGACGAGGGCGGGAGCGTCGACTGCGACGGCGTCTGCGAGGTCGGTGACGAGGCGCCGGACTGCGACGGCACCTGCGACGTCGAGGCCGAGGTCGGCTCGAGCGACTGCGACGGTGAGTGCGCTGCCGGTGAGGGCGCGACGAGCGACTGCGACGGCGTGTGCGCCCTCGGTGAGCAGGGCTCGAGCGACTGCAACGGCGTCTGCGAGGACGGCGAGGGCGGGACGACCGACTGCGACGGCTCTTGCGACCCCGGCGACGAAGACACCCCGGACTGCGACGACGTCTGCGGCGCAGGGGAGGGCGGGAGCGCGGACTGCGACGGGATCTGCGGCGCGAGCGACGCGCACCCGGGCCCCGACTGCGACGGCGTCTGCGACAGCGCCGACGAGGCGGGCTCGAGCGACTGCAACGGGACCTGCGCCGACGGCGAGGCCGGGACTCCGGACTGCGACGGCCACTGTGGGCCGGGCGAGGGGAGCACCGGCGACTGCGACACCTGGTGCAACGCCGGGGATCTGCTGCCGTCGCCCGACTGCGACGGGACGTGCCTCGGGCCGGAGGCGGGGAGCCCCGACTGCGACGGCGTCTGTGACGGCTACGAGGAGTCGACCTCGCCGGACTGCGACGGCGTGTGCCAGCCGGGCGAGCGTGACCATCCGGACTGCGACTACGACTGCGACGCCGGTGAGGAGGGATCGCAGGACTGCGACGGGCGCTGTGATCCGCCGCAGGAGAACCCGGACACGAGCCCGGACTGCAGCGTCCCGCCGTGCACCGTGGACGTCGGCTGCGAGCTCGAGCAGCTCTGCTATCGGCAGCTCTGCCAGTCGGCGCCCATCGGCGACGCGGCGGTGGGCGACCCGTGCCACGAGAACAGCGACTGCGAGAGCCGCCTGTGCCGCGGCAACTTCTGCACCGCGCGTTGCGAGGGCGCGGCGGACTGCGAGGCGGGCGAGGTCTGCGTCGAGGAGATCGGGACGCAGTACTGCAAGGCCGGGGTGACCTGCGGAGACTGCGGGGTCGACGGCGTATGCGCGCAGTACTCGACCGGGTTCGGCTCGTGCCCCGACATGTGCGCGACCAACGCCGACTGCCCGAGCGGCCAGCGCTGCGAGGCCGACCGTGACTACACCCCGCACCCGTTCAGCCCGCTGCCGATGTACCGGCTGTGCAAGGACGGGCCGTACGCGCCGTGCGGGGATGACGAGTTCGTCGTGATCGACAGCAACAACACCTACCGCTGTGCGGACGGCAGCGGCTGCTACAGCGACGCGACCTGCGCCGATCCCTACCCGACCTGTATCAAGGACAATGGCGAGGACGTAGGCTTCTGCACGACCGACGCCCACACGCCGCCGCCGCCTGAGCTGGCGGTGGTGCGGGTGTTCGTCACCTCGACCAAGACCTCGGGGAACATGGGCGGCGTGTCGGGCGCGGACAGCATCTGCGCGGCGCGCGCGGCGGCCGGCGGCCTCGACGGGCAGTGGCTGGCCTGGGTGTCGGCCGGCGCGGAGACCCCCGCGGCCCGGTTCCCGCACCTCGACGTGCCCTACGAGCGCCTCGACGGGGTGAAGATCGCCGACAACTGGGACGACCTCGTCGACGGTACGCTCGACGCGCCGATCAGCGTCAACGAGCTGGGTGGCACCAGCGTCGACGTGATCTGGACGAACACGGCGACCGACGGCACCCGGGCCGACGCGAGCAACACCTGCAACGGCTTCACGAGCAGTAACGGTGGGATCAGCACGTTCTACGGGTTGAACAACCAGACCAACAACCGCTGGACCCAGGACACGCGGCAGGGGTGCAACTACACGGCGCCCATCTACTGCTTCGAGCACTGATGGCGGCGGGCTCGGTCGGGGCGTGCGCCCAGACCGAGCCCGCGCGGTCCAGCCGGGCTGCAGTGCTCGAAACCAGGGGCTCGACCTCGAGATCGACCCATCGCATAATCCGGCTCCCTTCCTTGTGAGATTCGGAGCTCCATGTCCATTCGAACCCCGCGCCTCGGGTGGCTCGTCGCCGCCGCGCTGACGTTCGCCTGCTCGGGCGAGCCCCCCGCCGGTGAGGCCGGTGGCGTCGCGATCACCGTCTCACCGCTGACGCTCCCCGGCGTGACGCGGGCGGTGTACACGTTGACCGTCGAGAACGACGGGGGCGAGACGGTGATGAGCCGACAGCTCGACTCGAACGCCTACGGCGCCGGCGGCGGGCTGTCGTACGTCGCGCCCTGCGACGCGGACGACAACGACAACACGCTGACCCTCACGGTCGACGCGCTGTACTCCGGCGCCGGCGGGGTGACGCCGGTCCCGGCCGGCGAGTGGGTGGATCCCGGCCCGATGACCCGAGACGTCACCTGCGTCGCGAACGCCGACGTCCCGGTGACCTTCGACATCACCGTGCTGCGGGCCGCCGAGCAGGGCTTCTTCGACATCTCGGTCGACTTCAGCGACGTCTTCTGCTCGGCCAAGCTCGACTGCGACGGGACGAACGCCTTCCCGGGCTTCGAGACCGACACCACCGTCGTCCTCGCCTTCGTCTGCACCGCCGGCCCCGGGACGGACACGACGCTCTACCTCGACGACATCGACGTCGCCTGCGACGGCGGGACCGCCACCATCGATCCCTCGGCCGGGCCGGGCCGGCTGTCCGTCGGCGACGGCATCTCCGGGGTCGCCGGCATCATCGACGCGGCCGCCGTCTATCGCGGGCAGCAGCAGCTCGAGGGCGCCGCGCGCTACTGGAACGTCGCCTTCGCCATCGACCCGGCCGCGGCCAACTGCACGCTGACCACCGACGGCACGGCCAGCGAGGAGCCGCTGACCGCGCTCACGACGGCCGCCGACGCCGTCTATCCCTACGTGTCCTGGGAGGTCGACCTCACCGGCGCCGGGGGCGCGCCGACGTGTGGCCGCCATCCGCTCGGTGGCACCGGCGCCGAGTCGGGGGTCGCGATCGCCTACACGACCACCGGGCCCGAGACCTTCGACCACGACTTCCCGCAGTCCGTCGCCCCGCCGGACCTCGCGACCGGGCTCGTCGGCTATTGGCCCGCGGACGGCGACGACCTCGACGCCGTCGGGCCGGCCGACGCGACCGCGGTGGGCGGCGTCTCGTACGTCGCCTCGCCTTGGTGTACCGCCTGGGACTTCCCGTCTTCGCCCGTGAGCTACCTGACCCTCGGGGACGCGGCGTCGCTGGGGCTGACCTCGGAGATCACCGTGAGCCTCTGGGTCAACTTCGACGGCCCGGGCCCAGCCGGCGCGTCGAGCGTCTACATCGGCCTCTTCGCGAACTGGGACGACTACACCCAGGGGACGGCCGGGTGGGCGATGGGGTTGAGCCCCACCGACGCGACCCACTTCCACCCCGGGTTCAGCGTCACCTCGACCGGCTCGGATCCGCACGGCGCGGGGACCAGCACGGACCTCGTCAATGGCACCTGGACCCACCTGGTCGGCGTCTACGACGGCGCGGAGGTGCGGCTCTACGTCGACGGCGCGCGGGTGGCGACGACGCCGCACACCGGGCCTATCTTCGACCCCGCGATCACCATCGAGATCAACGCCGTCGTCAGGCCGGGCGGGACCCTGCACTCGATGGTCGGGCAGCTCGACGAGCTGAAGGTCTGGGACCGGGGCTTCGACGACGCCACCGTGTCCGCCCTGTACGACGACGAGGTCGGCGGGCGCGCGTGTCCGTGAGCCGTCAGCGGCGCGCCTGACGCGGTGCAGCGGCTGTAGGCGTCCGAATTCACAGCCGAGGGGTGACATCCTGCGTGCGTTGCGGTGTTGTACGTCCTCGACCGGCTGTGCGGAGGTCGTCATGCGCTCGCTTCTCCCCCTCGTGCTCCTCGCGATGGTGCTGCCCGCCGCGGCTTGCGGTGACGACGGCGGCTCGAGCTCGCTCCACCAGGACGGGACGATCAACGGCCCCGACGGCCTCGGTGGAGACGCCGCGGGCGACGCGACCGGCGAGGACGCGGCGGAGGAGGACTCGGTCGCCGAAGCGGACACGGTCGCGGCTGACACCGCGGTCGTTGATACGGGCTCGAGCGGACCGACGCTGAAGATCCGGGTCGACGGCTCGCTCGACGATCGCTCGCCCGACGACGGGCTCGCGGCGCAGACGCCTTCGGTCTGGGAGTACGGGCTCCAGCGCCTCGAGCTCTTGCGGAGCGACGACGACCCGAACCCCGAGGTGATCTTCGACTACGCGCCGGGCTTCGTGACCGTCGACATGCTGACCGACAACGTCGTCGCCGAGGTGCCGATCGCGTCGCTCCCGTCGGGGTCGTTTCCGTACTTCCGGATCGTGCTGACCCACGCTCACGTGGTGGTCGACGCGGCGCTCCACGAGGTGCCGACCATCAACGACCACGCGACCGAGCTCGACCTGGTGTACGCGCTGTCGGACGTGGACGCCGAGGGGATCACGATGAGCCAGGGGGACGTCACGGTGACGGCGGACATCTACGGGACCGAGTATCAGGTGCCGACGCGCTGGCCGGTGCAGTCGCCGAGCCCGGCGCCGACGGCGTGGGCCGAGGCGGTCGACGGCGAGTGGCGGGTGACTTTTGCGGTGCACCCGTCGCTGACGCCGAGCCCCCAGGTGACGACCGACGTCACGTACGCGATCCGCTTCTACATCGCGAACGCGTTTCGGTGGCGGGACCAGGCCGAGCCCGGTTACGCGGCCGACATCTGGGATCTGACCATCGGTCCACCGGCCGGGTACGAGCCGGTGGAGCGCTTCGGCGCCAATGCGTACGAGGTCTATTACGAGGGTCCCTGAGGGATCGCCGGCGTGCGCATTTCGCCAACGCGAAAGCGCACGCTCGACCGCCGCGCGGCACGTGGTCCATAGTGATCCGAGAACCGGCGGGTGGTCCTTTTTTCGCTAACGTCTGGGGCCCGACCCGCCGACCTGATCGGCGATGGAGAACGCGAGGGCCGACGACCAGATGAGCGAAGACCGCCCGAAGCTGCTGCTCGAGGAGCAGGAGGAGCTCGTCAAGACCCAGCCGGGTCTGGCGCAGCTCGCGGCGAAGAAGCCGACGTTCCGGGATCGCGACACCGACCGCGAGACGGTCGTCGCGGTGCAGCGGTTCAAGGAGCGGCTCGACACCGGGCACGAGTGCCTCGTCGAGATCTACGGTGACAACCTCGGCTCGAACCACCACCTGGCGCCCGGGCGTTGGGTGGTCGGGCGCAGCCTCGACTGTGACATCGTCGTGACGGCGGGCTCGGTCTCGCGGCAGCACGCGGCCTTCACGGTTCAGAACGGCGCGGTCTGGCTCGAGGACCTCGGCAGCACCAACGGGACCTACGTCAACGACCGCCCGGTGAAGCGCCTGCTGCTGCAGAGCGGGGATCTGGTCGCCATCGGCAGCACCATCTTCAAGTTCCTGGCGGGCAGCAACGTCGAGGCGGCCTACCACGAAGAGATCTACCGGATGACCATCGAGGATGGTCTGACGCAGCTCTACAACAAGAGCTACTTCCACGAGGCGGTCGACCGCGAGTTCCGTCGTTCCCAGCGCTACCATCGGCCGCTGTCGCTGGTGATGCTGGACATCGACCACTTCAAGCAGGTCAACGACGTCTACGGTCATCTCGTGGGCGACCACGTCATCAAAGAGGTCGCGAGCATCCTGCGGAGCCGCGCGCGGAGCCTCGAGACGGTCGCGCGCTACGGCGGCGAGGAGTTCGGGGTCATCCTGCCGGAGACGGACATCGCGGGCGCCGCGACCCTCTCCGAGGTGTTGCGTGCGCTCGTCGACGAGCACCCCTTCGAGATCGACGACGGCACCCTGCACGTGACGATCAGCGTCGGCGCCGCCGAGTACGCCCCCGGGATGAGCTCGGCGGACGACCTCGTCGCCCTCGCCGACACCCGCCTCTACGAGGCCAAGGAGCGAGGCCGCAACCGCGTCGTCAGCGGCTGACCCGCCGCGGCTCGCCAACCTGGTCCGCGGTCGTCTCGACCGCCAAGCAGGTGAACGAGCGGCATCCCTGCATGGGCCTCTCCGAGTCGCACCTCTCCGAACAAGAGAACCGCCGCCGTCGGCGCTGTGGGGATGTGGGAAACCCTGCGAGCCCCCCAGGCGAGCGGGTCTTCCTAGTCGGTGTGGGTAACATCCCTGGATGGGTCTCTCCGAGTCGAATCTCTCCGAAGAAGAGAACAGCCGCCGGAGTCGGCGCTGTGGGGATGTGGGAAACCCTGCGAGCCCCCCGGGCGAGCGGGGTTTTCCAAGTCGGTGTGGGTAACTCTGCGAGCCCCCCGGGCGAGCAGAGTTATCCAAGCCCCCTGTGGATAAGCTCGTGGGCGGGGACGCAGTCGCCGTCCACAGCTTATCCATAGGGGGCGTCACCGACGGCATCTCCACAGCGCGCTTCGTCCCCCATCCGAGCGGTGCGGGTGGGACGCCCACACTCCGAACGATCATCGGACGAGCTCACGACCGTGGACCTCGAGGAAGCCGTCGCGGCCCAGCGTCCAGTGGATGTCGCGAGCCGGTGGGGCGGCCTTCATTCGGCCGAGGTGTAGGACTTCCAAGTGACAGGCCACGCAGAGGCCGACCAGGTTCGAGCGCTCCTCACCGTCTCCGTGGCCGCGGAACTTCAGGTGATGCGGCGTCAGGTCCCGATTCGAGCAGACCGGTGAGGCGCATCGGAGCCGATCCCGTTCATATACGTCCTGATATGCCACGCGCTCGGGATCTCGGCGGAGCCAGACACTCCAGAACGCGCGAATCAGGAAGTCGACGAAGCTCCCGTCCTCGCCCGAGGCCTCGAAGAGCCGCGAGATGTCCCGCCAGAAGCCGACCGTCTCGCCCCGGAGGCGCATCCGCAGCGGGACGAGCCCCGCCCAGCGACCGCGCCCGCCGTCCTTGACGGATATCTGGCTCGCCTGGTCGTCGGGGTCGACGGATATCTGGCTCGCCTGGTCGTCGGGGTCGACGGATATCTGGCTCGAGCCGTCGCCCGACACGCGCCCACCGTTGACGACCAGCTCGGCCACGGTGCCGTCGAGCATGCTGCGCTCGAGGTCCTGGAACTCGGCGACGAGCGCTTCGTCCGGCGGCTCGCACCCGACCGGGGTCAACCCCTCGGCGCGGGCGACGGCCTCGATGATCTCGACCTCCTCGCGGAGATGCTTGGTCGTCCTCGCTGCCGCTCGGTCGAGCCAGGCGTAGACCGTTTCCCGATCGGCGACCCGCGCGACGAGCCGGGCCGCTTCGTAGCTGATCTGCCCGTCGTCGAGCGCGAGCCCGACCTCGGGCACGAACTGCCGACACCGCCGCGCGAGCGTCATCCGGGCTTTGACGGACGCCAGTGAGCACCCGAGCCGTTCGTTCGCGTACTGCGCCGCGCTCGCGTAGCCGAGGTCACGCCACCCCGAGCAGCCCCACACCTCGCAGGCCAGCTCTCCCAGCCGTCGGTCCCGGGTCTGAAGCTGTGTGCCGAGCTCGCGGAGGTGCGCGTCGAGCGCGACCGGCGTCCGCGGCAGCTCGTCGGTCTGATCAGGGCCGTCGACGAAACCCGCGATCAGCTCGGTCAGGCCTGGGTCGTCGGCCCGTCCAGCGAAGTCGTCTTCGGCGAGCAGCTCGGCCAGCCGTCGCTCCAGCTCTCGGCGCTGGTCCCACGTCTCGGCCCGCGTCGCGCTGTCCAGGCGGCAGGTCAGCTCCGGGTGCCGAGCCAGGAGCGTCGACATCGCCTCGGCGAGCAGGGCCTCGATCATCGCGTCGTCGCCGATGACGCCGAAGCGCGTCCGGAGCAGGCTCCGAGTCGCCTCGAAGGCCCACGCCGTCACGCTGTCGACGCTGACCTGCAGCGTCCGCTGCTCGTCGCCCGGTTCGTACGGCTCGGGGGCCGCGGGCTCGGTGTCGCCGTCATCATCGAGACTCGCCAATCGCTCGCGCATCGTCCGGACGGTCATCCCGCGCGCGTCGGCGATGAGCTGAGCTTCGGTCTCGGGGGTCGCCTCGCGAGCCAGCAGCTCGACCATCGACCACCCCGATCAGGGATGACTGTGGGCAACAGTGCGATCGGACGACCTATGGGACCGATCAGGTGGGAGTGAGTCGACGGTTGCGAGGCGGCGTCACCGAAACGGCAACCGCTATTTCGCGACGAAGCACCTTCAACGGAGCCGGCCATTGCAGCCGGAGCGCCCCGCAACCGTCACTGGAGTTCTGCTCCCAAGCCGACGACCATGCAAGCGGAATCGCCTGGAGAACAAAAAAGGTGTTCTGCTTAGTAGCCATAATAACGGAAGGCGGTTTGACTTTGGATGGGTCCGTCCGTACCGTCGCAGCACCGCAATGGAGGACCCATGACCGACGGCGACCGGACGGACCTACGTGCATTACAGGAGGGTGTCGTGAGCGAGGCGGCGCCCGTGGTCGTTGAGGTGAGCCCCGACGACCCATCGACCAATGAGCCTACTCGTCTTGGGTTCCTGGTCGTCCCTGATGACGTGGATGCGGATTGGCCGCTCGTCAGGTTCTCAGACGGCTGCGAGCGTGTATGGACGTACCGGGTCAGAGTGGTCGATGTCCCGTACGCATTGTTGATGGTGGAGGACGATTGGACTCGCCGGGCGTCAGGTGTGGACGCCAGCATGTGTCTCGACTCCCAGAAACGCTCCGCCACCCTTGTGGCGCGTCTTCCCGAGCAGCAGAGGTCCTCGAATGGCTGTGGCGAAGCCCACCACGACGTCGCCACTGAGCCCTCGGCCACTCTCCGCGCGGGGGTTGGCGACCTCGACGAAGGCGGGCGTGGGGAGGCCGAGCTGCACCAATGAGCGCCGCACGTCCTGGGCGACGGCTTCGGTGGCGGTGAGGCCGCGCGCGTGACGATTGACCTGATAGGGGGTCAGGGTTCGCCAAACCCTCGAAGCCCGGAGCAGGGGATCCGATACGGGATCGACAGAGACCGGCGTCAACTCCAGGACGCCGGCGCTCCCGGCGCGCAGCACCTTCAATCCTGTCAGCGCGCGTGCCAGGCGCCGGCGACCTTCGTCGAGCTTGCGTGAGGCGCCTTCGCGCACGTCCACGACGAGCAGACGACCTCGCGATAGGTCAGCGAGGAAGGAGAGATGCTCATGCCCGGTCGCCGGTTCGGCGCGGTCGGCGTGGCCGCTCACCCAGGCGGGGACAGCGCGCGCCCCCCACTCGTCGCCCGCGAGCGACAGGACGGCTCGCCGCAGGTGGTTCGCCACGTCGAGAGGCTCCGCGTTCGCGGCGAGTCCGGTCGCGATCCGCCATGCGTGGATGGTCGGGGCCTCACGCACCGGACGCATGACGCCGAGGCCGAGGAATCGGCCGTCACCGATGACCAGAGGACCGTTGATCGGTTCGTCGAGCTCGATGTCGACGTGCCACAGCCGCTCCTTGGTGAACCGGGGGGGAGCTTCGAAGTTCTCAGCGCGCGCACCTCGCGGAAGTGTGGGCTCACGCGTCACCGTGACCCGTCCGACGCCAGACCGGACACCCGCATGCCGCAGGGCTTGGCGCACCGCGCGGACCGCAGCCCTCTCTTCTCCGTCGCGCTCGGGCGCTCCTTTGGCCTCCTCGCGCTGCCGCGACGGCTCGATTCGTCGCCGTGACGCGGGGAGCGCAACCGCTGTCAGGGACTGCCAGCGCCGGGCCGGGCCGAGATAGTTCGTCAGCATCCGCCGGTCGCCGCTCTCGACGAGCAAACGAGGCCCGACGACGAGTCCGGAGAAGGCCCAACGGAGGTCTCCCGCTGGGAGCGGTCCTCCCGGGGGGACCTCGACGACCAGGCGCCGGATGCTTGGATCCGCGTGCTCGTGACCAATCGACGCGAGCGGGATGATACGAGCGCGAAGCGGGGTCGGAACGCGTTTCGACTCGCCGGGGCGCGGGCCGATGAGCACGCCGTCCACCTCGGCCTCGCGACCGATGGCGGCCACCAGGCGCTCCCTGGCCCCGTCTCGGACGGCTGTCGTGAACCCGTGCGCGTCCGCCAGCGCCACGGCCGCGAAGCCGGCGCCATCCTCGACGGGGCGGAGCTCGAACACGTAGCGCTCCGGAGGGCTGTCGTAGACGACTTCACGGAAGCGGGCCTTCGGTGGCTGCACGAAGACACGCCGGGCGCCCTTGCCGCGGCCTTCGACCTCGAAGCGCTGGCTCTGTGCGTGATACCGGCGCTCAAGGCTCTCGAATGTACCTGGGCAGGGGGTCGACAGACTAACGGCCCCCGGTACCAGACCTGCGCCTACGCTGGGGCGGTAGACGGCCCCCGGGTATGCCTCGAGCTCGGTGTCCGCCTCGGACTCGGTGACGACGGCTGCCTCCGCGAAGGCCATGTCGACTCCGCGCCCGAGCTGGTACAGCCCTCGCGCGAGCTCGACGAGTCGCCGAGCGTCTTCGTCCGACCCGTCGAACCGCCAGACGTACAGGAATGGGGCCGCTGAGAGCAGGAGCTGGGGCTGAACCACCTTCGCCGTCCGGATCTCGGGTGTCCGGTCGGGGTCACCGCCCTTCGCGTCGAGGTCGTTGTTCGGGACATAGAGGGTCACCGCTGCCCCGCGCTTGGCCCCTGGCGCCGCGATCGTCGGCGCGGAGAGCCCCTCGAGCCAGCGAAAGGCCGCCTGCGCCTGCGGCGTATCGAGCTGGCGCGACGCGCCGGCGATGAGGGCCTGGAAGACCCTGGCAGGGGCCGGCGGCCAGTCGGGTCGACCGTGAAAGCGAGGCTCGTGAAGAGTCACCCGCACGACGAGGGCGGCTGAGCTCACTTCTTGCCCTTGCCCATGTCGGCCTTGGCGAGCTTCGCGTCGAAGGTGAGCGTGCGAGACTCTCCGACGCCGAACTCGGACGCCTGCGCCTCGGCATACGACCGGATGACGTCACGATCGACGGTAACGCTCTGCCGCGTGCCATCACGCTCGACCAGCGTCCACTCCGCCGGGGTCTCCGCGTCGGGCACCAAGAGGCAGCCTTGGCGCAGGAACGGATCGAGCGGCTCGATCGCGGCGAGGAGCGAGAGCGCCAGCAGGTAGCGTCGCGTCACGTCTGCGCGCCCGCCACCGAGGCGCCGCAGCGCCACCAGGTTCAGCGTGACGTCCCGCACGATAGCGCCGTTGGCGATGATGCCGCCGTGCTGGCCGGTGGAGGGGACGTGTAGGAAGCCCCGTTCGGCCAGGCCCTTCTTCTCCTTCTCCTTCATCGACTCTTCATCCGCGACGAGCCCCAGCCCCTGATAGTCGATGGCCGGCACGTACTGCGCGGAGCGCGACAGCCGCGAGACGTCGTACGCGCGGATGACGCTCTGAACGAGGCGGGGCGCTTTCACGCCAGTGTCGCGCGAGTCCCACGCCCCGAACACCAGCGACGTCGGCGCGAGCCGGGCGATCGGCTCGGCGTCGCCGCGCTTCAGCGCCTGGAACGCCGCGCGCGCTTCGCTGGCGAGCGCGGTGCTCCGAATGACCGCGTCGCCGAGCCGATGGCCGGCCTCCAGCAGGGACACGACCCCGTCGGTGCCTTTGGCGGCGTCCCCGTAGGCGATGTCGATCTGCGGGACGAGCCCGCGCAGGTCCTCGCCGAGGAAGATGGGCTCGATTCGGTTCGCCTGCGAACCCACCGAGTCGATCAGCGCGACCTGCGTGCCGTCCGACAGCGTGTCGATGTTGTACTTCTCGTCGGTCGCGAAAGTGGCCGGGAAGAACGGTGCGCCACGCCCCTCCACGGGTAGGAGCTCTTGCCGCAGGTGGAGCGCTACCGCTCCCGACGCGTCGTTGGCGCACCGCTCCAGGAGGGACTCGTTCAGGGAAATGCTCATGTTGATGACTCCTCGACGACGTCGGTGATGCAGCGGGCCTGGCCTTCCTGACCAGGCCAGTCCATCTGGATACGGAAAGTCCGCATGGGGAAGGGGAGCGGCGCACACCCGAGCGCCGCGCGAAGGGCGGGCAGCGGAAGGTCGGTACCCTCCGCGACCGCGTAGCGATAGACGAGCTTGTCCCGCCGGTCCGGCCGCTGCGGCCGCGCGTGAGTCAGGCCGATGGCCGCCATGATCTCGGTCAGCGGGTAACCACGAGGAGACATCTTCCCGTGCTCGTTCAACGAGAAGCCGATCCCGAGCGGGACATAGTCGCGTCTCCAGTCGAAGCGAAAGCTCGAGCTCTGAGCCGCCGAGACGGCGAACGGATCGGCGACCGAACCCTCGAGCTGCGGTCGGGCCAGCTCGAGCGCGTCCCGCAGCAGCGCCGCCCCTGGGTAGCCCCCCGCTCCCGCCCACAGCTTGACGTTGTCCCGGCGGGTGCCATCACCCCAGTGGTCGATGCAGACCTGTACGTCGCCAACAACGAGGACCGCGGGCAGAGGTGCCGGGCTCTCTGGTGCGGGTATTGGGAACGGGTCACCAGGTGCGGTCCGCCGCGTCTCGACCTTCCACTTCTCGGTTAGAAGCGCGTCCCACCGTGAACCGTTCGGAGAGAGTGAGGCGACCTCCGCCGCCCGCAGGAAGCCGAGCACCGCCTCGACCGGGTTCCCCTCGCCGGGTGTCGTGAGGTGGAACTGCTCGCGGGGCGGATCGCTCCAGTCGAAGCCGCCGCACGCCCCGCCCAGCAGTGTCGCCGCCGTCTCGGCGAAACCGAGGCAGCCGAAGACCTGGCCGGGGTTCGTGAGGTCGACCGGGATCGTCGCGTGGCTCATCGCGCTCCCTCCTCTTCGTTGCGCCGCGAGGCGATCTGGTCGGCCGCGCGCATCAGCGTCTCGAGCCACGCGAGCCCCCACGGACCCCAACGCGCTTGCAGCCGGAAGAATCGCAACGCGACGTCACGCGCTCGCGCCACGAGGGCCGAGGGCGGGGCGTCATCGCAGCCGCTGGTCCGGATGGTTGGACGCGCGAAGCCGTGATGGGCGGCGATGAGGTGCAGCACGAGGTCCTGATGCTCGGGGTCGAGCGCCTTGAACCGGCTGTCCGCCTGCGCGACTGGCAGCGAACCGAGCTCGTGGCGATAGCCATCGAGCAGCCACACGTTGACCGGCCCCTTCGTCTTCGCGAACGGCCGCCCCTCGCTGGGCGCGTTGAATGCGGACTGCCAGCGCGTCGAGCGCTTCCCTTCGTCGTGAAGCGCCGCAGCCACCACCAGGGCGTCGCAGAGCGCAGCTGGCAGGCCGACCGCTTCGCCGATCCTGCGCGCGGACTCGGCGGCCCACGCCTCGTGCTCGGTGAGCGATTGTGGGCGACCGGCGGCGCGACCCTCTTCGGTCGTCGCCGCGTGGCGCCACTTCTCGACGACGAGCCAGGTGCTGACCTCCTCGTCCTCGGTCATCGTCAGCGGCTGGCGGAAGCTCTGGAACCACACCTCGTTCTCGTCGACCACGTCCTGCGCTTCGTCGGCGGTCCGTGTGCGCACGCGGAAGGGTACGACCGGCCTCGCATCGTCGCGCGGCTGCGGCACCCAGTCGTCGGGCGCCGTACCGTCGAGGGTCTCGACGTCCGTCGACTTGGTCTTGTCATCGAGCAGCCCGTCCGATGTCAGGCCACCGATACGGGCATCGACGACCAGGAAGCTACCGCTCAGCTCGCGTTCGAGACGCCTGCGCGACCGAACGCTGGTCGTCTTCTCGATATCTTCTCGGGTCCAGCTCTGATGGCGTTCGCCGGCGCTATTGAGCGCGTACGCGACAGGTTGATGGCGTGGAATCCGGTCGGCCGCGTCGCGGGAGCCGTCAAGGTTCGACAGAACCTTCACGCGGCTGATGAGCCAACTCGCGACGAGCTTGGTCGGTGCCTCGAGGCGCTCGCTAGCGTGGGGCGGCGCCGCCTCGAAGAACAGCCGAACGCGCCGGGCCGGTGTGTGCGGTGGGGGGAGCAGTCGACGCCACAACACGGTCGTCTGCGGTTCGTCGTCGACCCAGCCGCGGAGCCACCCCTGGACTTCCGGACGGCCCGTGTGTTCGCGCAGCGACGTCATCGACCAGGAGTCGAGCAACGGGCGCGTCAGCGCTGGATGTAGCGGCGGCGGTGTCGAGGCCAGAGCGTACTCGTTCGGTGCGCCATCGCGGAGCTGGCCGAGCGCGAACGGGCTAGCGTCCCATCCGGGCGCCGTCTCGGGAGCGTCCGCCACCGTAGGGAGTCGTTCCAGCAGCTCGAGGACCGGCGCGTTCCTCGTCTTCAGCTCGTCGGTCTCGTGAGCGAGGACGAGGACCTCAGCCGCACCCTTGCCCCGGCGATTGACACGTCCGAGGCGTTGCACCATGCGCTCCCAGGCGACCAGGTCACAGACCATGTGGTCTGCGTCGAGGTCGACGCCGACCTCGCCAGCGGAGGTCGCGAACAGGAAGGTCGGTTCGTCGGGAGCCGCCGAACCGGCGATGAACCCCATCTGGCGCAGGGTCTCTGCCGCGGCCTGGCGTTCTCGGTTCCGTCGGCCACCGACGAACAGCTCCGTGCGGACAGCCAGCTTCTTGCCGGACGCGTCTCGGGCGACCTTCGCTTCGAGGTGGGCCTTCGCTGCCTGGGCGTCGAGGCGCTTGTTGGCGAAGACGAGGAGGCGGACCGGTCGGTCACATCCCTGGGCGAGCGCCCACGCCCGCTCCGCCAGGGCATGCGCGAGCTTGGCCTGGCCATCGACGCTCTCGACGCAGAGGCGCTTGCGGGCGGTGACCCGTTCACGGACGATGGGATCCGTATAGTCGTCCTCCCAGAGATGGAAGGCGCCGTCGCGTTCACGTCCCGTCGCCGACAGTGACATCAGCCTCGGCCGGGGCACGACGACGTCGTCCTCTTGGTGAGCGGGCCGCAGACCGTCGCCCGCGACGATGCGCGCGAGGAGTCGCTCGAAGGGCGGAACGAGGTGGGCCTCGTCGAGTACGAAGACGGTGTCGTTCGCCAGGAGGGCGGCGTGGTACGGCCGCATCTTGCGCGAGCAGGCGTAGCCCTCGAACAGGAGGCGAGAGCCGATCATGTCGACGGTGCCGACAATGATGGCGGGGAGGCTTGGGTCCTCGAGCCACTCGTGATTATCGACGAACTGCCCGCGCAGGGTCGAGATGGGGAGGCGGCGTCCGGCCAGCCCCAACGTGCCGCCGAGACCGGAGCTCGCGAGCCATTCGCGAAGACGCTCCGCCTCCTCTGTCGCCTGGTCGACCACCGCCCGACGGTCGACGATGTAGACCAGCCGACGAGGCAGGTGGCCCGCACCAAGGGTTTGGGCGACGAGCCAGACCGCCATTACCGAGGTCTTTCCGAGGCCGGTCGGAAGGTCCAACGCCTTGGGCGGCTGCGCGTGGAGCATGTCGCTCAAGAGCCGCTGCTGCCACCGGAAGGGCGGAAACCCCAGCGCAGACGTGAGGCGTGCCACCGGGTCTGAGAGCTCAGATGTCATGGGCCTCCTGGCCTTTGGCGAAGCTGGTCCCGTGCGCGGCTAGAGTTCCGCTGGAACGCCACGACCGTATCGTGTTCATGGGCCCAGCGGGAGTACTGAACAAACTTTCGTGTTCACCCCCCTCGCGGGCGTTCTGGGGCCGTTCGGGGGAGGGGGTGGGGCTACCTCGAAGGCCGATCCGGTCAGCCTGTCGAGTGACTCGACCGGCAGCAGAGCTGACACGATCGGCTATCTCGGCAGGTCTACCCCCCTTCCGAGGGTCGCGCAAGGCCACCTGAGAGGGGGGTGGAATACCGAATCGACGCGATCTCGACCGTTGGATGGGGGGGTCGAGGTCGCACGAAGGCCGTCGATGTCGACCTGCAGGGTGGGGTGCACCCCCCTCCCGGGTGGACATCGACGGCCTGGTGGGAGGGGGTCCCCCCTCCCGGGTGCTCGGGTCGCCGCCCGAGCGGTCGGGTCAGCTCACGGGGGGCATGACGGGCTCTTCGGGGGTCTCGGGGTCGACCTCGCCGGTGTCGGGGTCGACGTCACGGCCGCCGGTTCGGGTGCGGTAGAGCGCGGCGAGGGCCCGCTGCTGGACGACGATGGGCTCGAGGATCGCGGTGCGCTTCGACGCGCTGTCCTCGTCGGTCCCCGGGAAGGTCCCGAGGGTGACGGCGATCAGCTCGATGAGCCGGGCGTGCGCCTGGGCGCGGGCGGCGCGGATCTGGTCCCAGCTCGGGCCCTCGACCTCGGGCGTCTTGTCGAGCTCGGTCCGGAAGTCGCCGGTCAACGCGTCGAGCGAGGCGACGAAGGGCTGGAGAGACAGCTGCGTCACGGCCGCCGCGAGGTCGCCGTCGGGGCGGAGACGGACGAGCAGCTTCGACACGGCTTCGAGCTCCTCCGGAAATGACATCATAGTGACATGTGTCAATCCGCGCGGGAACATCTCGCTCGCGAGGTTCTGGGCGGCGTTGACGACCTTGGGGTCGGCGGTCGCGTCGTCGGCGAGCTCGAGGTAGCCGGAGACCATGCGCTGGAGGGCGCCGAGGGCCTTGTCGAGGCGGGCGTCGAGCGTCGTCGCGGCGGCCGAGTACTGCGGCAGCCGCTTGGAGAGGCGGTAGCGGAGCTCGAGGTCGTGGACGGCGTTCGCGGCGGCGAGGAACGCGTCGGCCCGGGTGGTGATGGGCGCGGCGTCGAGCTCCTTGGCGACGGCCGCGACCTTGCGGCCGGCGAACAGCGCGCGCCCGCTGGGGAGTCGATAGGCGGAGATGAAGTCCTCGAGGGACACGAACATGGAGAGCCTCCTTGGCAGCTGGATGCATCGAAGGTAGCGGGCGCCGTGGTGGATGTCATGTCGACGACTCGGACCGTTTGTGACCGGTCCCTTTACACACCCCGATGGGGCGCGTGAAATGCTGGGATCATGGATATCGACCGTTTGTTACCGGCCAGGATGTTGAACGAGTGGACCTACTGCGCTCGCCTGGGGGTGCTGGAGTGGGTCCACGGTGAGTTCGATGACAACGCCGACACGGTGGAGGGGACGTGGCGCCACCGGAGGGTGGACCGCCCGGGGCGGGCGCTCCCGGGTGCGGTGGAGGTCGGCGAGCCGCAGGACGAGCCGTTCAGGACGCGATCGGTGTGGCTATCGAGCGAGGCGGAGGGGCTGACCGCGAAGATCGACGTCGTCGAGGTGAGTGACGGCGAGGTCGTGCCGGTCGACACGAAGAAGGGCTGGCCGGCGCCGTGCCCCGAGGGGGTGTGGGAGCCGGAGCGGGTTCAGCTGTGCGCTCAGGGGCTGGTGCTGCGCGCCAATGGCTACGCGTGCGATCACGGGTTCATCTGGTTCGTCGGGGCGCGGCGGCGTGTGCGGGTCGACTTCGACGCGGAGCTGGTCGAGCGCACGCGTGAGCTGGCGCGGGGGTTCCGCGAAGCGGCGGACGGCGGAGTGATGCCGGCGCCGCTGGAGGACAGCCCGAAGTGCCCGCGCTGCAGCCTGGTGGGGATCTGCCTGCCGGACGAGACGCGGCTCCTGGCGGAGGCGGCGGCGGCGCGTGAGCCGATCGTTCCGGAGGGTGGGGCGCTGCGGCAGCTGCTGGCGCCTCGGACGGACCGGTGGCCGCTGTACGTGACCGAGCAGGGGGCGAAGCTCGGGGTCTCGAAGGGCGAGCTGGTGGTGCGGATCGACGGGAAGGAGGAGGCTCGGGCGCGGCTGGGGGAGGTCGAGGGGATCGGCCTCTTCGGTCGGGTTCAGGTGTCGTCCCAGGCCGTGGCGGCGGCGCTGCGGGAGGGGGTGACGATCGACTGGTTCAGCTACGGTGGCTGGCACGTCGGGACGGCGCGTGGGCACTGGCACAAGAACGTCATATTGCGAATATCGCAATATGACGTAGCGCGGGACGCGGAGCGTTCGCTCGCGATCGCGCGGGAGATGGTGCGGGGGAAGATCCGGAACCAGCGGACGCTGTTGCGGCGCAACGCCGGGCTGGACCGGGGCGAGGCGGGGATGCGTGAGCTGGCGCGGCTGGCGAACGCGGCGCTGGCGGTGGGGAGCGCGGAGGAGCTGCTCGGGGTGGAGGGGGCGGCGGCGCGGCTGTACTTCCAGCGCTTCGGGGCGATGTTGCGGGGGCCGCTCGCGGAGGCGTTCGGGTGGGAGGGGCGGAACCGGCGCCCTCCGCGGGACCCGGTGAACGCGCTGCTGAGCTACGGTTACGGGTTGTTGTCGCGGGACGCGATGGCGGCGGTGTCGGCGGTCGGTTTCGACCCGTACCTGGGGTTCTACCATCGGCCTCGGTACGGGCGGGCGGCGTTGGCGTTGGACTTGATGGAGGAGGTGCGGCCGTTGATCGCCGACTCGGTGGTGCTGGGGTTGGTGAACAACGGCGAGGTCAGCGAGGGGAGCTTCGTGACGCGGGCCGATGGCTGCAACCTGACGTCGGCGGGGCGGAAGTCGTTTCTGCGTGCGTACGAGCGGCGGATGGACCAGGTGATCACGCACCCGCTGTTCGGGTATCAGGTGAGCTGGCGGCGGATGCTGGAGGTGCAGGCGCGGGTGCTCGGGCGGCATGTGATGGGTGAGATCGGGCGATACGTGCCGATCGAGACGCGATGACGGGGGAGGTGTGGCGTGGAGAGGGTCACGACGATCGTGTGCTACGACATCTGCGAGCCGAAGCGATTGCGGCGGGTCTATCAGACGTGTCGGGCGTTCGGAGAGCACTTGCAGTACAGCGTGTTCCGGTGTGATCTGACGCCGAGGCGGCGAGCCGAGATGGTCGCCGCGCTGGACCGGGTGATCGACCATCGGGAGGATCAGGTGCTGTTCGTCCAGGTGGGGCCTCCGCAGGGGAGGGCGCGCACGGCCTTCGAGGCGTTGGGGCGCGCGTACACGCCGCGGAAGCCGGGCGCGATCATCGTGTGAGCGTGTTCGTTGGCAACTGAAGACTGTCGAAGAGCGCGGACCGCTCGACGCCCTCGGCCGTCGGCGCCGAGCGGTCCGAGCTCGATCGAGCGCTCCGGTCGTGCGGTGATCGCCGGCAGCGCTCGAAATCGCGGAGAGCGTTGGTCGGCGGACGTTCTGTCGGTGATGCGCGCGGCGATCTCGGCGGCGATCGTCGTCGTGGTGGGTCGTCAGCGCGACCGCTCGAAACCCGGGTTGCAACCCCGCGTTCTGCGTGAGAGAAATCGAGCAGCCGCCCCTCCGGGCCCCAGAGCCCGGCCCCGTTGAAGCGACGTCACAGCCGCCGGCACGGTAGACATTCTCATTGCGACGGACGCCCCTCCGGGCCCCAGAGCCCGGCCCCGTTGAAGCGCCAGCATCCGCTTCGGGTGCTTCGCCAGGGTCGTGCCCCTCCGGGCCCCAGAGCCCGGCCCCGTTGAAGCGAGTACGACGTGTTGAGGCTCAGAGTCGAGCTTGGTGGCCCCTCCGGGCCCCAGAGCCCGGCCCCGTTGAAGCCGCATCAGGTCGTACAGGCGCTGTTCGGCGCGCCCGCCCCTCCGGGCCCCAGAGCCCGGCCCCGTTGAAGCGAGGACGCGGTCGTCGAGGCGTTCGGCGAGAGCGAGCGCCCCTCCGGGCCCCAGAGCCCGGCCCCGTTGAAGCTCTTCGAGTCCGCCTGCCCCGGGTCTCCGGCCGTCGGCCCCTCCGGGCCCCAGAGCCCGGCCCCGTTGAAGCGCGGGGCTGGGGGGCGATGGCACGACGAGCGAGGTGCCCCTCCGGGCCCCAGAGCCCGGCCCCGTTGAAGCGAGCGAACTTCGAGTCCTCTTCGGAGAGGCTTCGGACGACGCCCCTCCGGGCCCCAGAGCCCGGCCCCGTTGAAGCGCGTCGGCCGACAACTCGCCACGTGAACGAGCGCCACGCCCCTCCGGGCCCCAGAGCCCGGCCCCGTTGAAGCAAGAAGTCGGACCCCGCGTTCGGAAAGCTGCTGAAGGCCCCTCCGGGCCCCAGAGCCCGGCCCCGTTGAAGCTCGATGGTCGACCCGAGCAGCTCGGTGAAGTCCGCCGCGGCCCCTCCGGGCCCCAGAGCCCGGCCCCGTTGAAGCCTCGCCCTCGCGGCGGTCCCGGTGGCCGTCGCCTAGCCCCTCCGGGCCCCAGAGCCCGGCCCCGTTGAAGCCGCGAGCTGTCGACGGCGATCGAGGCCTGGATCGCTCGCGGGGCCCCTCCGGGCCCCAGAGCCCGGCCCCGTTGAAGCGCGTTGGGCGACGCAGACGCCGCGGAGCCCGTGGCCCGGCCCCTCCGGGCCCCAGAGCCCGGCCCCGTTGAAGCGTCGCGTGGTCCCCCATCTGCATCTCGACCTTCGCGCCCCTCCGGGCCCCAGAGCCCGGCCCCGTTGAAGCGGCGTCGCGACGGACGGTCCGTTGACCGATTCCCTGGGCCCCTCCGGGCCCCAGAGCCCGGCCCCGTTGAAGCCCGCACCGCGAGATCACCTGCCCGGCCGCCGATGAGGCCCCTCCGGGCCCCAGAGCCCGGCCCCGTTGAAGCCACCAGCACGGCCTCAAGGTCGACGACTGGTGCCTCGAGCCCCTCCGGGCCCCAGAGCCCGGCCCCGTTGAAGCGCGAGGTAGAGGCCGGCGCTGATGCCGTCGACCACGGCCCCTCCGGGCCCCAGAGCCCGGCCCCGTTGAAGCGCACTCGGCGAGGACGATCCCGCCGTGGTCCTCGAGCCCCTCCGGGCCCCAGAGCCCGGCCCCGTTGAAGCGCGGAGGGCTGATAGATGGCAACCACCTTCCTCATCGCCCCTCCGGGCCCCAGAGCCCGGCCCCGTTGAAGCAGGTTGGCCGCCGTGGCCGAGAGCGTCAGGCTCGACACGCCCCTCCGGGCCCCAGAGCCCGGCCCCGTTGAAGCCACACGATGCCGTGCACCGGGTCAGGCCACGTGATCGTCAGCCCCTCCGGGCCCCAGAGCCCGGCCCCGTTGAAGCCCAGTCGCGATCTCCTCTGCGGTCGCCTCGCGCCAGGCCCCTCCGGGCCCCAGAGCCCGGCCCCGTTGAAGCACGATGTCACCGTGACCTCTTCGATCCGGCTGCCGCCCCTCCGGGCCCCAGAGCCCGGCCCCGTTGAAGCACCGCAGATTGCTCCGCTTGCTCGACGCACGTCCGCGCCCCTCCGGGCCCCAGAGCCCGGCCCCGTTGAAGCGACGTCGCCGTGCTCATGTCTTCGTTCCCGGTGCTCGCCCCTCCGGGCCCCAGAGCCCGGCCCCGTGAAGCGAGTTCACCGTCTACGCCGGCGACGACCGGGACACGGCCCCTCCGGGCCCCAGAGCCCGGCCCCGTTGAAGCAGCAGCGTGTCGCGGTCCTTCTTCAGCGCCGCCTCGTGCCCCTCCGGGCCCCAGAGCCCGGCCCCGTTGAAGCGACTTCACCTCGGTCGGTCAGCGCGAGTTCGTCCTCGCCCCTCCGGGCCCCAGAGCCCGGCCCCGTTGAAGCTGCGCCAGCTGGTCGTAGGCGGCGATGGAGCCGCAGCCCCTCCGGGCCCCAGAGCCCGGCCCCGTTGAAGCGTGTTCGGCGGGTCGCAGAAGCGGCAGCGGGGGGCCCCTCCGGGCCCCAGAGCCCGGCCCCGTTGAAGCGTCAGCATCCCCTCGAGCCCCGGCCGGTGGACGAGGGCCCCTCCGGGCCCCAGAGCCCGGCCCCGTTGAAGCGACTCGCTCGCCGCCTGGGAGGCGCTGCTGCGCGCGCCCCTCCGGGCCCCAGAGCCCGGCCCCGTTGAAGCGCGGCGGAGTCGATGACGGCGTAGCGGGTCTCGGTGTTGCCCCTCCGGGCCCCAGAGCCCGGCCCCGTTGAAGCAGCACGTCCGGGCGGATGGCGCACCGCACGCTCAGCCCGCCCCTCCGGGCCCCAGAGCCCGGCCCCGTTGAAGCCGTCTTCAGATGTGACGCAGAGTCCGCCGAGTGCATTGCCCCTCCGGGCCCCAGAGCCCGGCCCCGTTGAAGCAGGGGGGTAAGGGCACGTCCCTGACCTCACACGACAGGGCCCCTCCGGGCCCCAGAGCCCGGCCCCGTTGAAGCGGGGAGGTGGTGGGGTGAGGTGGATCGAGATCAGGAGCCCCTCCGGGCCCCAGAGCCCGGCCCCGTTGAAGCCCGATGGCGAGCGCACCAGCCTTGAGGCGAGCGACGCACGAGCCCCTCCGGGCCCCAGAGCCCGGCCCCGTTGAAGCAGCAACACGTCGCGCCCGGCCTGGGCAGCAAGCGAAAGCCCCTCCGGGCCCCAGAGCCCGGCCCCGTTGAAGCGCCGAGGCGTTGCGCCCGCCCCCGCTCATCACCGTGAGCCCCTCCGGGCCCCAGAGCCCGGCCCCGTTGAAGCGCTCGCCGCCGCTTCGGCGCCCCTTCGGCCGGCGGCTCTGGAGGCCCCTCCGGGCCCCAGAGCCCGGCCCCGTTGAAGCGACGTGCAGTGGGCGCAGACGGCGAGCAGCGCAGCGAGCCCCTCCGGGCCCCAGAGCCCGGCCCCGTTGAAGCGGCCAACTCCTCCTGGGCCACCGACAACTGTGCGGGAAGCCCCTCCGGGCCCCAGAGCCCGGCCCCGTTGAAGCCTGTCGCACTCGGGAGACGGTGTGAGCGACGCGGCCGCCCCTCCGGGCCCCAGAGCCCGGCCCCGTTGAAGCCGTCGTCGAAGATGACCGTCGGCGCTAGGCTTCCGAACGCCCCTCCGGGCCCCAGAGCCCGGCCCCGTTGAAGCCGCTGGACATCGTCCTTGCGCAGCTGGACCACGCCAGCCCCTCCGGGCCCCAGAGCCCGGCCCCGTTGAAGCCGACGAAGTTGCGTTGCACTTGCACGTCTTCGAGGGCCGCCCCTCCGGGCCCCAGAGCCCGGCCCCGTTGAAGCTCGGGCGGCGCGCGCGGTCCGGCATGAGCGGTCGGCGGCCCCTCCGGGCCCCAGAGCCCGGCCCCGTTGAAGCATGCTTTCGCGCTCGCTATAGGCGCTCGAGACGGTGTCGCCCCTCCGGGCCCCAGAGCCCGGCCCCGTTGAAGCGAGCATCACCGCCTCTGCTGTGAGAGGATCGTCCGGGCCCCTCCGGGCCCCAGAGCCCGGCCCCGTTGAAGCGACCCCTACGCCGAATCGCGCAAGGTAGCCTCCGAGTTGCCCCTCCGGGCCCCAGAGCCCGGCCCCGTTGAAGCACGACGCGCGACACCGGGTCGCCGGCCTTGTACTCGCGCCCCTCCGGGCCCCAGAGCCCGGCCCCGTTGAAGCTCGAAGTACAGGTAGCGGAGGACGACACGTTGATGGTCGCCCCTCCGGGCCCCAGAGCCCGGCCCCGTTGAAGCTCGCCGTGAACGCGACGCAAGACCCTCTCCGCCGACGGGTGCCCCTCCGGGCCCCAGAGCCCGGCCCCGTTGAAGCGCCTTGCCCCCGCTCGCGATGACGATCTGCGCGATCGCCCCTCCGGGCCCCAGAGCCCGGCCCCGTTGAAGCAGCGTGAGGATGAAGCTCTTGCCGGTGCCGCGGGCGCCGGCCCCTCCGGGCCCCAGAGCTCGGCCCCGTTGAAGCCACTCCTTGTACGCCTTCGTGCGCCTGTCCTTGAATGGGCCCCTCCGGGCCCCAGAGCCCGGCCCCGTTGAAGCTCGGTAGGTGCGGTGGGCGGCGTCGGGCACAGGTCATCAGGCCCCTCCGGGCCCCAGAGCCCGGCCCCGTTGAAGCTCGAGGCTGAAGCGCTTCGCCAAGAGCCCCAAGCACTACGCCCCTCCGGGCCCCAGAGCCCGGCCCCGTTGAAGCGCACGCGCCGTCCAGCACACCATCGCCCGCCGCGGCATGCCCCTCCGGGCCCCAGAGCCCGGCCCCGTTGAAGCACTGTGCGCGACGACGGACTTGCGCATCGGTGGAGCGCCCCTCCGGGCCCCAGAGCCCGGCCCCGTTGAAGCAACCGGAAGGAGGCCTACTACGACACCCCCGACGGCAGCCCCTCCGGGCCCCAGAGCCCGGCCCCGTTGAAGCATCAGCCGCCGCCCGTAGCCGGCCGATGAGCCTCGCGCGCCCCTCCGGGCCCCAGAGCCCGGCCCCGTTGAAGCGAGCCTTCGCGAGCAGGCGCTCTCGCAGCTCCGTCAGCGCGCCCCTCCGGGCCCCAGAGCCCGGCCCCGTTGAAGCCTTGACGCGGGGGAGTTGGTGCCGTGAAGACCGCCCTGCCCCTCCGGGCCCCAGAGCCCGGCCCCGTTGAAGCCCGACCTCGCCCAGCGCCAGGTCGATCTCCGCCGCAGCCCCTCCGGGCCCCAGAGCCCGGCCCCGTTGAAGCAACTGGATCGCCCCGGGACCGGCGGTCGCCTCTTCCCCGCCCCTCCGGCCCCAGAGCCCGGCCCCGTTGAAGCGCGCCCGCCGGCCCCATCGCCGAGTACGGGAGCATCCTCGCCCCTCCGGGCCCCAGAGCCCGGCCCCGTTGAAGCCCGGGGGCGCTGCCCGGGGGAAAAACGATCGGCGAGCCCCTCCGGGCCCCAGAGCCCGGCCCCGTTGAAGCACCAAGTCCAGCGCGATCACTGGCGTCGCGCGCCAGGCCCCTCCGGGCCCCAGAGCCCGGCCCCGTTGAAGCGCCGTGCTCCACTTGAACGACCGCGACGCCCCCGCCGCCCCTCCGGGCCCCAGAGCCCGGCCCCGTTGAAGCACCGCGACTACTACCCGGTGATGGCGTACTTCATGGAGCCCCTCCGGGCCCCAGAGCCCGGCCCCGTTGAAGCGTGACCGTCTACGCGCCCACCACCGCCCGCGTCACGGCGCCCCTCCGGGCCCCAGAGCCCGGCCCCGTTGAAGCTTGTCGGTGAAGAACGTCAGGAAGTCCCCGGCCGCCGGGCCCCTCCGGGCCCCAGAGCCCGGCCCCGTTGAAGCGGCACCGACCGCATCTACCGCCTCGGGCACGTCCAGGAGCCCCTCCGGGCCCCAGAGCGCCGCCCCGTTGAAGCGTCGTCACCTGGCGCGAGGACGCGACGACCGACGCCGCCCATCCGGGCCCCAGAGCCCGGCCCCGTTGAAGCATGGGGAACGCTTGGCACCCTGACGACGCGATGCACGCCCCTCCGGGCCCCAGAGCTCGGCCCCGTTGAAGCACCGCGGGACAGCCCGCCATCGCAGGAGCAGGAGCATGCCCCTCCGGGCCCCAGAGCCCGGCCCCGTTGAAGCGAGACCTGGGGCGTCGGCGATGCCTGCTGCTCCTGTGCCCCTCCGGGCCCCAGAGCCCGGCCCCGTTGAAGCCCGACCTCGCCCAGCGCCAGGTCGATCTCCGCCGCAGCCCCTCCGGGCCCCAGAGCCCGGCCCCGTTGAAGCGACGCGTCGATCCCCACCGACCAGGGCGAGCCGCTGCGGAGCCCCTCCGGGCCCTAGAGCCCGGCCCCGTTGAAGCTTCGTGGGCGCGCGCAAGGCGACGCTGGCGGCCATCGCCCCTCCGGGCCCCAGAGCCCGGCCCCGTTGAAGCGTGTTGACGTAGTCCTCGTTGATGCCGCAGGGCTGCCGCCCCTCCGGGCCCCAGAGCCCGGCCCCGTTGAAGCGAGACCTGGGGCGTCGGCGATGCCTGCTGCTCCTGGGCCCCTCCGGGCCGCAGAGCCCGGCCCCGTTGAAGCGCGTTCGTCGACGACCAGCGCGGCGAGTCGCCGATCGCCCCTCCGGGCCCCAGCCCGGCCCCGTTGAAGCTTGTTGACCGTGATCTGAATCGGCCGCTCGGCCGCGGGCTCCTCCGGGCCCCAGAGCCCGGCCCCGTTGAAGCGTCGCTTCGCTCCTCAGAACCCGCCGAGCCCGCAGCACCGCTCCTCCGGGCCCCAGAGCCCGGCCCCGTTGAAGCTGCGAGATCTCCGCCTTCGCTCAGGAGTCGTGGCTAGCCCCTCCGGGCCCCAGAGCCCGGCCCCGTTGAAGCCTGACACTGCCGACGGTGGCGACGAGGTTGCGCTTGGGCCCTTCTGGGCCCCAGAGCCCGGCCCCGTTGAAGCCTGGCCGCCGCCGACCGCTGTGCTTTCGTCATGGCCGCCCCTCCGGGCCCCAGAGCCCGGCCCCATTGAAGCAGCATCTCGTGGAAGAAGCCGCCGCCCGTGTAGACGAGCCCCTCCGAGCCCCAGAGCCCGGCCCCATTGAAGCAACTCGAGGCCGTCCGTCTTCCACGACTCCTGCTGCCCCGCCGGGCCCCAGAGCCCGGCCCCGTTGAAGCGCGATGACGTCGCCGGTGTAGACCAGCGCGGTCGGCGCCCCTCCGGGCCCCAGCGCCCGGCCCCGTTGAAGCCGGGGATCGGTGATGTCATGGCTGTCCTCTTGGTCCTGGCCCCTCCGGGCCCCAGAGCCCGGCCCCGTTGAAGCTGGTCGAAGAGGTCGGCCTACGTCGCCATCACGCCGCCGCCCCTCCGGGCCCCAGAGCCCGGCCCCGTTGAAGCAACTCGGGTGGTGGGCGCCGGGCGTCGAAGCCCGGCGCCCTGTGAGTCATCGTGTGAGCTTCACGAGGACGCCGATGACGTGGTCGAGGCGTTGGCGGACGTCGGTCTCGTTGGTGCGGGGGACGTAGTCGAGGATGTAGGCGAGGTCGAAGCAGGCGGAGGTCTCGCGGGCGGAGCCCAGGGCGTCGGCGTAGCGGGCGACGCGGTTGCGACCGCGGGAGCCCGCGCCCTCGGCGATGTTGAGGGGGATGCTGGCGGACGCGCGACGGAGCTGCCGGGCGAGGTCCGGGTCCGCCCGCGTGACCTGCTTGGCGGCGAGGGCGGCGTCACGAGCGACGAGGAGCGCGATGGGGTAGATACGAAGCATGAGTCTGTCCCAGTTCCGGTGAGTTGAGCGTCCGTCCGTCGGCCCGGTGCCGTCGGGGGACGTCCTCTCCCAGCCGCGCGCGCAGGGCCCCGCAAGGCTGGCGCCGCGTCCCCGGAGCCGGCGTGCCGGCTCCGGGGGCGCGGCGCCACCGTCCTTCCGCCACCCGCAGCCACGCGCAGCCGGTCGGAGGACGCGCCAGCGGCCTCCGGCCGGCGAGCATGGCGAGGATGGCGGAAGGACGGCTTGGCCTTGCGGGGCCCGAGCACGCGGCTAGTCTGAGGACGCCCACGACTGCGCCTTCAAACCTGCCTCACGTTCGCGGTCGCCTCTCACGCTCACGCTCGCCCTCGCCCTGCCGCTCACCCTCACGCCGACGCTCGCGCTCACGCTGACGCTCGCTCTCGCCCTCGCGCTGACGCTCGCCCTCACGCTGACGCTCACGCTCGGCCCCGCCCTCGCCCACGCGCTGACGCTCACCCTCGCCCTCGGCACCGCGCTCGCCCCGACGTTCGCCCTCGCCCTGACGTTCGCGCTCGCCTCTCACGCTCACGCTCAGCCGCGCGCTCGCCCTCGCGCTGCCGCTCACCCTCGCGCTGCCGCTCGCCCCTCGCCCTCAGCCGCGCGCTCGCCCTCGCCCCCGCGCTGACGCTCGCCCTCGCCCTCAGCCGCGCGCTCGCCCTCGCCCTCGCGCTAACACTCGCCCTCACGCTGACGCTCGCCCTCGCCCTCAGCCCCGCGCTCGCCCTCGGCCGCGCCCTCGCGCTCGCCCTCGCCCCCCGCGGGTCAGCCGTCGCTCGCCTCCCGCAGGCGGTTCTCGACGACGCGCCGCTCGATCGCGGTGGCGACGGCCTCGGCGATGACCGGGCCGATCATCGCGACCTCGGGCTGGACGGTGCTGACGCCGCGCGGGGCCTCGAGGACGAGGCCGCAGGTGCCGCCGCCGTCGAGGGCGAAGCGGAGGGCGTAGGCGGCGCGCGGGGGGGACTCGCCGCCGAGGGTGGCGGCGAGGTCGGCCCACTCGCCGCTCTCGACGCTGACCGCGTCCTCGTAGGACGAGGCCGCGCTGGCGAGGATGTGCCGGCGCACGGTGGCGTCGGCGGCGCCGTCGACCTCGTAGGGCGCGCGCTCCACCCGCATCAGCTCGCTGCCGTCCGCCGTCTCGACGACCAGCGTCCCGCTGTGGAGGTGGACGATGTGCAGCGCGGCGTCGAGCAGCTGCACCAGGAACGCCTCGTCCGAGACCACCTGCACCGCCTCGCGCGCCAGGCGCAGAAAACGCGCCATCCGCGTCGCGAGGTGCGCCGAGGTCGCCTCGGCCAGGCGGCTCATCAGCCGCCGCACGTCGCCGAGGTCGGGGCCGGCGTCCAGCCGGCTGAAGGCCTGCTCGGCGGCCCGGGCCTCCCGACGCGCCAGCGCGACGTCCCCCTGGGCGGCCAGGATCTCGGCGTGCTCCACCCGCAGGCGCGCCTCCTCGAGGACCGCCCCGGTCGGGGAGACCGCGCGGAGGCCACGCTCGACCACCACCTGAGCGACCTTGAGCCGCCCGCGGCGCCGCTCGGACGCGGCCAGGAGCGCGCAGACGTTGGCCTCTTCCAGGGCGTTTCGCTGGCTGGTCGCGCGCTCCAGCAGGGCCTCGAGCTCCTCGGCGGTCACGCTCTTCGGCGCGGTCGCGGCGCGACACACCAGGAGGCGCCGGTCGGTCTCGAGCAGCTCGTCCTCGGCCCCGACCTCGAGCGAGCGCGCGCGCGCCTCGTCGAGGGTCGCCATCGCCGCGGACACGCGGCCCGTGCGAAGCTGCGTCTCGCCGAGGTTGCCGAGGACCATCGCCAGGAGCCGCGTGGCGCCGATCGACTCGGCCAGCTGCCGGCCCTGCTCGAGCAGCGCCTCGGCCCGCTCGAGGTTGCCGCGGTCGCGGTGGAGCGTGCCGAGGTTGTTCATCAGCACGACGCGCTCGACCCGCTCGCCGGTCCGGTCGACCACCCGCAGGAACGCCTCGAAGCACGCCGTCGCGCCGCGCCAGTCGCCGAGGTGGTAGTGGATGACCCCGAGGTTGTTCTGGCACTTGCCGATGCCGCGGGCGTTGGAGAGGCGCTCGAAGCCCTCGAGCGCCGCGCCGTAGGACGTCAGCGCGTCGCTGTAGCGGCCCGTCGCGCGGTGGACGTTGCCGATCTCCAGGTGGGTGAAGGCGATCTCGGCGGCGTCGCGCAAGGCCTGGAAGCGCCCGAGGGCGCGCTCGGCCGTCGCCAGCGCGGCGTCGGTCTCGCCGACCCGCCACTCGATCGTCCCCCGGAGGCGCAGCGCGCGGGCCACGCGGCGCGGGTCGCGCTGCTCCTCGGCCTGCTGCAGCGCGTGCGCCGCCGCCACGGCCGCCGCGTCGAAGCGGCCGCTCATGGTGTGGCTCCACGCGAGGTCCCAGGCGGCGTTGAACGACGTGTCGGGGTCGCCCGACCCGCCGACCAGCGGCTCGAGCAGGGGGACCGCCTCGGCGTAGCGCCCGAGGCGGGTCAGCGCGGCGCCCTCGCGGCCCGCGAGGGTGTCGAGGCGGCCCTCGCCGGCGAGCTCGCGGCCTCGGGAGAATGCCGCCAGCGCCCGCTCGGGATCGTCGACGTCGAGCCACACCTCGCCGAGCTCGGCGAGCAGGGCGGCGCGCAGGTCCGGCGCCGCCCCGGTCGCCTCCGCCGTCTCGACCGCCGCTCGGGCGAAGCGCCCGGCGGCCTCCAGGAGCCCCCGGCGTCGGAGATGGGACAGCGCGCGCACCATCAGCGCCACGCCGTCCTCGTGGGCTCCGGCGCCGATCAGGTGGTGGGCGAGGCGGGCGTCGCTCTCGACGTCGCGGCCGTCGAGGCGCTTGCGCAGGGCCGCGGCCGCCGCGTGGTGGATCTCGCGGGCCTCGGTCGCCGGGACCGCCCGGAGGAGCGCCGCGTGGAGCGCGCGGCTGGCGAAGGTCAGCTCGCCCGTGACCCCGGTCCGCAGGACGACCCGCGAGGCCAGCGCCGGGAGCAGCCACCCGTCCCCGCCCTCGGGCGCACCCAGGACCTTGTCGACCAGGGCCGGCTCGAAGCGCCGACCCAAGACAGCGCCGACCGCCAGGGCGTGGCGCTGCTCGGCCGCCAGCGCGGCGACGCGCCGCTGGGCGATCCCGTCACCGGCGCCCTGGCCGCTGTCGTGGGCGAAGGCCAGCTCCCGCGCCGCCCGCCAGCGCCCGCCGCGGCGGACCAGGGCGCCGGAGCCGACGAGCCATCGGATCCCGTCCAGCAACATCCCCGGCGCGCCGCCGCTCTCCTGGAAGAGCCAGGCCGCGACCGTGGGCGCCTCCTCCACGTCCCCGAGCGCGCCCTCGAGGACGCGGGCCACCTCGGCCTCCCGGAGAGGCGGCAGGTCGTGGGTCTCGCCGGAGGCCGCGAGGTCCGCGACCGCGGCCTCGTCTCCGGCCGCGACCACGACGCAGCGGAGCTCGGGCAGCGCGCGGGCGATCCGGCGCAGGACACCGGCGTCCACCCCGGCGGCCTCGAGATCGTCCCGGAGGACGACGAGCGGAGCCGCCAGGCCGAGCCGCTCGAGCAGGGCGATCGTCCGGTCGGCGAGGTGCTCGACCGCGCCGACCGAGGACCCCTCCGCGAGGGCGCCGTGAGCCCCGGGGGGCGCGTCGGCGGTGCCCGAGCGGATGAGGACCGCGTCGAGGACGGCGCTCCCGGTGCCCCGACCGTCCCGCCGGCCCGTGACCGGCTGAACCACCGTGGCGCCGGCGAGGCGGGCGCGGACGCCGAGCTCGGCGAGCATCCGGCTCCGGCCGCTCCCCGGGGGGCCAGAGAGCAGCATCAGGGCGCCGCGGTCGTCGACCTCCCGGAGGTGGGCGTCGAAGGCGTCCAGGATCGGGCGACGCGCCTCCAGCCCGGGGATGCCGACGACGAGCTGCGGCTCGGCCGACGGCGGGCGGACGTCCAGGCGGGCGCCGTCGATGGCGGCCAGCCCCTCGAGGACCTCCCAGGCGGTCGCCGGGCGTGCGCCGGGCTCCTTCGCGAGGAGGCCCTCCACGAGCTCGCACAGCTCGGCGCGGGCGCGCGGCGCGTGGAGGCTGAGCGGCGGCGGCGGCTCCTCGAGGTGCGCGCGCAGCACGTCCACGACCGCGGGGCGCGGGAACGGGGGGCGCCCCGCGATGAGCTCGTAGAGCAGCACGCCCAGGGCGTAGAGGTCGGAGCGGGCGTCGGGGACGCCGCCGCGGACCAGCTCTGGAGCCATGTAGCGCGGGGTGCCGCCCGCCTGGGCGCCGTGGCCGGACACCGAGGCGAGGCCGAAGTCGAGGAGCACCGGGCGGCCGGGGTCGCCGCCGAGGCAGCGGATGTTGTCGGGCTTGAGGTCGCCGTGGACGACGTCGTTCGAGTGGAGGTAGCCCAGCACCTCGCAGGTGCGCCGCGCGAAGGCCAGCAGATCCGGCGAGTCGCCGGGCGCCACGGCGCGGTCGGGGCTGACGCCGTCGACGAGATCGAGCACCAGGAAGGCGCCGAGGGAGGGGTCCTCGCCGAGCTCGCGGACCTTGACGCAGCCCGGGTGATCGAGGCGGGCGAGGGCGCGGAACTCGCTGGCGACGTGGCCTCCGGAGCGCCCGAGGAGCTTGAGCGCGCGGCGGGCGCTCTCGTGGCGGTCGGTGACCTCGTAGACCGAGCCCGACGCCCCGGCGCCGAGCCGTGACAGCACCTCGTAGCGCGCCGCGACCACCGTGCCCCGGAGCGCGTCGCTGCGGTCCCCGACGGGCTTGCGCGGCCTCGCACGCGGCCGGTTCGTTCGGCGCGTGTCCGGGGCCGACGTCGGGGGGCCCTGCTTGACGGTCTTCTTGTCGGACACTCGACACCTGGCTGCCGTTGCTGGCCGCCGGGGGATCGGCGGCCAATCCCCGGTGCGCTCCGCAGGTGCCCCGGGGGACGAAAGGGGACCGAGAATACGCTGCTGCCGGCCGTGGTCGCAAGGTGCAGAGCGCCAGGGCCGGGTCAGGCGCCGCCGGGGACCGAGGCGGCGCGCCCGGGTCCCCGGTCTTCACTCAGTAATCCGAGACGCAGCTCCAGCCGGCGCCGTTGGTCAGCGGCGACAGCAGCATCTCGACGAGGTCGAAGAGGGCGCCGAGGAGCCCGCCGCTCGGCTGGCGGTCGACCAGCGCGCTCGAGTCCTGGCCGGCGCCGGTGGTGCTGACCGAGCGGTAGTACATGGTCTGCTGGCTGTCGTAGACGCTCGGCTCGTAGACGAGCGCGTAGGTCCCGACGCGCGAGGTCACCGCCATCCCCGTGCCGCCGACGGCCGCGGCCTGGGCGACCGCGTCCGGGTCGACGGCGCCCTCCTCGAGGGCGGGGGACAGGACGGCGCGGTCGTAGACGGCGACGGTGGACTCGCTGTCGCCGCCGGACTTCATGACCAGGGCGGCCGGGTCGTACTGGAGGCGGCTCGTGTAGGTGTCCTCGGCCAGCCACGCGCCGTCCTTGGCGATTCGCGAGGTCACGGCCATACCCGTGCCGCCGACGCGGCCGAAGGTCATCACCTGCTTGCGGTCGATGGTGTTGACGTAGGTCGGGTCGAAGAACGCCCGATCCACCTCGAGGGAGGTCACCGCCATGCCGGTCCCGAAGGTCCGGAAGATGGCCGACGAGGCGCGCTGGTCGGTGGCGTCGAGGAACGCGTCGTCCATGAGGAGGACGAAGGGGGTGGAGGCCATCGAGCCGCCGAGGCTCCGGCTCATGTAGGTCGGGACCTGGGTCGCCGGGTCGGCGCCGTCGAGGGTGGCGGCGGCGGCCTCGTCGATGAGGAGCACCAGATCGCTGGCCGAGCCCCCAACGTGGAGGTTCTCGAAGAGGATCCAGGTGGCTTCCTCGACCCGGGCGAAGACGCCGGGGCGGGCGAGGCGACCGGGGCAGCCGGGGACCGAGACCGACTCGACCCGCATCGAGACCGCCACGCCGCCCTCGTAGGTCACCAGCGGGTCGCTGACGAAGGTCACGACGCCGTCGTCGTCGGTGACGCCGCTCAGCGAGCCGGCGGCGCCGACCGAGAGCTGGGCGACGACCAGGGCGTCGCTGACCGGCGCGAGGTCCTCGTCGATCACCTCGACGGCGAAGCGGGCGCGGAGGTCGTCGCCGTCGCGCTCGAGGACGCCGACGGGGCTGGCCGAGTAGTGGGCGCGAGAGCCACAGGCGGCGCCGGGGTTGGTGACGCGGGCGGTGAGGCGCGAGCCGTCGAGGACCGACTTCGAGACGCGGAGACCCGGGGCGTTGGGGTTACCGTGGTCGACGGTGGCGCCCTCGGCCGAGGACAGCGACTGCATGAGCGCCGGGATGTCCTCGGGGTCGGCGCCGCGCTCGAGCATGAGCGCGATGACGCCGGAGGCCATGGCCGCGGCCGGGGAGGTCCCGGAGTTGAACCAGTAGTCGAAGTAGTAGGGAGCGCCCGGGGCGAAGGTCATCGAGACCGCGGCGTCCGGGTAGCCGTCGCCGTCGGTGTCCCGACCGTGGGTGCCGGACGGGAGCGCCACGTCGAGGCGCGAGGAGCGGTTGGTGTAGTCGGCCAGGTGGCTCCCGCTGCAGCTCGACACGTCGTCGAGCGCGCTGGCGCCGACCGCGACCACGCCCGGGAAGGCGGCCGGCCACGGGACCTGCTCGGCGCCGTCGTTGCCGGTGGCGGCGACGACCACGATCCCGCGGGACAGGGCGTAGGCGACGGCCTCGTCGAGGAGCGCCGAGGGCGGGTAGTCGACCGGGAGGGTGAGGCTGAGGTTGATGACGTCGGCGCCGTTGTCGACCGCCCAGTGGATGCCCTCGACGAGCTCGAGCTCGGTCCCGACCTTGTCGGCGTCGAGGACCTTGACCGGCATGATGGAGACGTTGGGCGCGAAGCCGAAGGCGCCGCCGAAGCCCGCGATGAGCGTGGTCATCTGGGTGCCGTGGCCGTTGTCGTCGTTGGCGTGGGAGTCGTCGTTGACGAAGTCGTAGGGGGCCTGGAACCACACGTGGTCGAGGTCGGGGGCGAGGGCGTACATGGTCCCGTCGGCCCAGCGGTTCTCGTAGGCGACGCCGGTATCGAGGACCGCGACGGTGATCCCGCGACCGGTGGCGCCCTTGGCGCCGAAGCTGCCGAAGCCCGAGCAGCCGAGGTGCCACTGGAGCCCCGAGTACGAGGGGCGGCTCGGGCTGCCCTTCACCTTGCACGAGGTGCAGTCGGCGTCGCACGACGCGCTGCGGACCTTCATCCGCGCCCCCTTGCTGCCGTTCGCGGTGTAGGTCCAGGCGCCGTGCCACTCGCAGACCGCCGTGGTGGTGTCGGTGTCGACCGTCTCGGAGGAGCCGCCACCGAAGAGCCCACCGAGGAAGCTGCCGAGGAGCCCGGACCCGCGGGTGACGCCGTGGGGGCGCACCTCGCGGACGAAGGGGAGCCGCCGGAGTCGCTGGGCGGCGGCGACGAGCTCACCGTCCGGGACGCTCAGGCGGACGGCGGGGACGACGTCCGAGGCGCGCACGACGCTGTAACCCCAGCGGTCGATCACGTCGGTGAGCGCTGGGAGATCGGCCGAACGCGAGAGCCCGACGAGCACCTCGCCCGGGACCGTCTTGCGGAGCCGCCAGGCGTCGCCTCGGCGCAGCGGTGCCGGGCTGGTGGCGGTCGGGAGCATCGGCAGCGCCGCTCGAGCCACCGTATTGGTATCGGCGTCGCCCGCGGCGACCGTCGGCGTCGGTCGCGTCGGCGCCGCGTCGTCCGCGGCGGACTGGTGAGGTGTCGACGTCACGATGGTCGGCTCCTCGGCGTCGGAGCCCGTGTCTCCGCTCGTCCCGATCCAGCCGGCCCCCACGATGGCCAGCAAGCCGATCACGCCCCCGGCGATGCGTCGCTTCTGCATGTTGTCTCCCCGATAGTCTCGGACCTGGTCGAGGCCCACTCTCGACATCGGTGGCGATGGGTCGTCCCTTGACCCCGGCGTAGTGCGGCTTGTAACCGGGCGCCGTCGAACGCGGGGTATTCGCCTGTGGTCACGCTGGTTTTTGACCGGGTGGGCAATGGGGTCGAGGCGGACGGGACGTCCGCGAGCCGAGGCGGACGGGCGAGGCGGACGGGACGTCCGCGAGCCGAGGCGGGTGGGACGTCCGCGAGCCGAGGCGCACGCGAGCTCGATGGCCCGCGGTCGTCCCGACCGCTCTGTCGCCCGAGTGGCGCGCCATGGGCTCACTTTGTGGCGGCGCGCGGCGCGATCTGGGTTACGGTCCGCGGGCGAACCTCCGGGGAGGCCGATGCGGCGCCACGCTCCAATCATCATCGTGCTCGCCGCCGCCCTCGTCGGAGGGGTGGCGCAGGCGGCCGCGCCGCCGGGAGAGACCTTCGCCGCGGGCTGTCGGGACGGCGACGCGGCGGCGTGTCACGAGCTCGCGCACCTCTACTCGCAGGGGCTCCTGCTACCGCGCGACTCCGAGCGCGCGGCGCGGCTCTACGCCCACGGCTGTGACCTGGGTTACAACGCCTCGTGCGCGGCCCTGGGCGTGCTCTATGTCGATGGTCGGGGCGTCGAGCGCTCGGGCGAGCACGCGCTGTGGCTCCTCAACCGGGCGTGCGCCGCGGGTTACGCGCCCGGCTGCCGCGCCCTCGGGGAGGTGCTCGACAACGGTTACGCCGACGTGCCGCGCCTCCCCGCCTCGGCGCGCGGGGCGTGGGACGCCGGCTGCGCGCTGGAGGACCCGGCCAGCTGCGCGGCTCGCGAGCGGCTCGGGCCGGGGCCGACCGCGCCGCCGCTCCCGGGCACGGAGCCGCCGCCGCTCCCGCTGGGGAACGCGGCGTCGGCGCCGGAAGCCCCGGACCCGCGCCCCCGGGACGCCGACGGAGAGGTCGTCCTGCCGCCGGTGGCGATGTCCTGGTCGGGTTACGAGCTCGCCGTGTCCTATCGGGACCCGAGCGTGTCTCGCCGGGGCGACGTCGGCGGCGACCGGGATCTGCGCGCGGCCTGGGGCGGCTCGGAGATCGGCGCGCTGGTGACGATGCGGACCGGGATCGGCGGGCGGCTGGCGCTGTCCGCGGCCTTCGACCTCGGCGCCCTCGACGACGACCACGACGACGCGTCCCTCGGGCGCCAGCACCTCGAGCTGGACCTCGAGATCCTCGGCAGCGTCGCGGTGGGGCGGCTCTCGATCGCCCTCGGTGCGGGCTGGCAGGGGATCGCGGGGCCCATCACCGAGAACTCGAGCCTGGCGCTCTCCGCCTACCTCATCGGGGCGCCGTACAGCGGGCGCGACGGCGCGTGGTTCCTCCGCGTCACGCCGGTGCAGCTCCTCGCCTCCAACGAGCGCGAGCTCCTCTCGCCGCTGGCGGTCGAGCTCCGCTACCTGTTCGCCGGCGGGCTCTACCTGGGCGTCGAGGGTCAGTACGTGCGCGCGCCCGCCGCCGACACCGAGGACACGCCCGGGGCCGCCTGGGCGCTGATGTTCCGCGTCGGCGCCGGGCGGATCGGGATCCCCTGAGGGCGGTCAGCGCGCCTCGCAGCTGCCGTCACCCGAGGGGTCGCGCTGGCAGGACGACGTGTCGGGGGCGTACTTGTCGGCGCAGGCCGCCTCGCACGTCCCGTCCGTGCCGGTGCAGGCGCCCATGCAGCGGGCGAGATCGAGGGGCGCGCCGGCGCACCGGGTCGCGGCGTCGGCGCTCGGGCACTGGTAGAAGGCGCCGTCGGCGCAGCACGAGGCGTCCGCGCCGTCGTCGCGGGGGGCGGGGCCGGGGGCCTTCTCCCCGGCGTCGTCGTCGGCCATCGGGGCGTCGGCGGTCGCGCACCCCGTGGCGCCGAGGGCGAGCAGGGCCGCGACGGCCACATCAAGGGAGAGCGGGGTCCTCATAGGGCTGGTCCTCATGTCGCGGGGGACGAGCCAGGATATCACGGCGGCGCGAGCGACCACCCCCTCGCCTGTGATATGGGTTTCAAACGCGCCAATCCCCGATGGCAGCCCCTCGACGGAGCACCCCCATGTTGCATCGCGTGACGACTGCGTGGGCCACCGCGGCCCTGATCCTCGCCGCCTCCTGCGGGGGCGACGGCGGCGGAACCGAGACCGACACGATCCCCCCGGTCGACACCGTCGCGCCGGTCGACACGTCGGTCGCCGACAGCGCCGAAGCCGATACCGCGCCCGCGGACACCGCCGAGCCGGCCGACACCCAGGACGCCGCTGAAGTCGCGGACACGTCCGGGCCGCCCGAGCCGACGCCGGTGTGCGTGGCGATCCGGGGCAACGGCGAGCTCATCACGGCGCACTTCGCGGCGCTGTCGCGCATCGCGGAGATCTTCGGGCCCTTCGACGGCGTCGCCGGCGGCAGCTCCGCCAGCATCACGAGCTTCCTGACCGAGAGCATGCACATGCACCCGCTGCTCTGGGAGTGCCCCGGCGGGACCTGCACCCGGGCCCAGGCCGGGGCGCGCCTCGGGCTGCTCTACAAGTCGCTCTTCGGCTACCTGGGCGCGATGGGCGAGCGGGACGAGGCCGTCGCCGTCACCGCGATCCTCGGCGTCATTCAGCTCGCCAAGGACGAGGGCATCGGGGAGCTGGTGGACGCCGACAAGATCAGCGAGGCGTGGTCGGCGCTGGTGACCCTCTTCGAGAGCGAGGACGTCCGGGGGCTCGTGAACCCCGAGGTCGTGACGCTGCTGAAGGACAGCCCCGACAAGGCCGAGCACGTCAAGGACATCTGGAATGGGATCAAGTCCTTCGGCGCCTTCGACTCCGAAGATCCATCCATCTTCGTCCGCCCCGGGCTCATCAACTTCCCCGGGCTCGCCTCCCACGTCGGCCGCATCGGGAGCTTCTACGCGGGCTACGGCGCGTACGACGAGGCGGCCTGGCGGGCGTTCCTCGACGGCTGCGCCGAGGGTGGGGTCGGGTTCAACTGGCCCATCGTCGCCACCATCGACGTCGACGGGACCTCGTGCGGGGACCGCTTCGCGGCGCTCCTGAGCGCGTGGCGCGCCGACTTCATCCCCCAGGAGGACACGGTCGGCAATCGCGTCGAGGACCGCGTCGGGCAGCACCTCCGGACCCTGGCGATCACCAGCGTCCTGACCGGGCAGGCGGCGCAGACCTTCCAGACCGCCCTCGATCAGTACCTCGCCGCGCAGCCCTGGACCCTGGAGGTCGCCTTCGCCGACGTGAAGGCCGGATACTGGGGCGCCGCGGTGGACGTGGCGGGCGTCGTCAACGACCCCGAGGGTTTCGGGGACCTGAAGACGTCGAAGGCGATAACCCTCGGGCAGGCGACCTGGCGCGAGGTGCTGTCGCTGTCGCCGGCCGAACCGGGGTTGTCCCGGGCGGTCGCGCTGAACGCGAGCCAGGTGAGCGCCGGCGGCTGGCCGGATCTGCACCCGGTGCTGGCGCTCCGGAACGCCGGCTGCGAGCGGGTCATCTACCTCACGCGCCGCGGGAAGGACTCGAGCTTCGGGCGCGGGGTGGCGGCGCTGCTCGGGGCGAGCGCGGCCGACGACACCGCGCTCTACGATCTCGGGACGCCGACGAGCGGCTTCGCGACGTCGTTGCGCGAGGCGGCGGGCGTGTGGTGCACCGACTGGGACAACGTCGGCGCCACCAACCTGTCGGGGATGATGAACGACGCCTACAACGCGCCCTTCGAGGTCCACGACGAGACGCTGGTCCCCGCCGGCCCGGCCTACGAGCACACGACCGACAGCGCGGGCCTGGTGGGCTGCACCCCGGGCGTCACCGAGTAGGCCGGACCCAGAAAGACAGAGGGCGCCGTCACTTCCGCGACGGCGCCCTCGGGAACCACGTGGCTCCGGCGAGTGATTACTCGCGCGGGCTCATGGTGACCTTGGCGTCGACCTTCATGTCGGCGCTCTGGCCCATCACCTTCATCGAGGCGTCCATCTTCAGGGTGATCTCGGCCTTCGACATGATCGGGCGCGCGAGGTCGAACTCCATCGAGCCCGAGCCCGAGGAGCTGAGGCTCTTCAGGTCGGCGTCGACGCCGTTCATCTTCATCGTCTGGGCGTCGGCGAACTGCTTGATGGTCATCTCGACGGTGCCCTTGCCGTCCTCGAGGCTCTTGAGCTCGTAGGTCGCCATCATGCGGACCTTCATGCCGTTGGACTCCTGCTGGGTCAGGGCGCGCCATTTGGCGCCGACACCAACGGGCTCCTCGGGGAAGGGGATCGCCATCTGGTCGAGGGACTCGTCCATCTGGCCGCCCATCTGCGCCATCATCTGCTCGTTGCCGCCCGAGATCTTGGTCCCGGTCATGGCCCCGCGCGGGTCCATGGTCGCCTCGATGGTCATGCCCTTGAGCATGTCGCGGATCATGTCGGCGGCGCCGGCGCCGCCCATCCCCGGCATGTCCATGCTGGCGTCGGTCACCGTCATGGTCACGACCGCCGAGCCGTCGTCCTTCACGTCGAGGACCTTGCCGTCCATGTCCATCTTCATCTTGATGTTCATCGGCATGGCCTGACCGCCAGCCTTGATGTCCATCTTGGTGTCGAGGACCATCGTCAGCTTCTCTTCGGCGCCCTTCTGGGCCTTCCAGCGCAGCGGGGCCTTGTCGCCCTCACCGGCGCTGAGGAGCTGGACGAGAGCCGGCTTGCCGAGCTCCGGGTAGGCGTCCTTGCTCGGCGCGTCGCCCGCGGGCGCGGCCTTGGCCTCGTCTCCCTTGGGCGCGGCCTTGGCCTCGTCCTTGGCGGGGGCCTCGTCGCCCTTCGGCGCCGCGGCCTCCGGGTCGGCGGCCTTGCGCTCGCCGGGAGCGGCCGGCTCGACCTTCGTCGGCTCGCCGGTGTCGCCGCCCTTGTCCTTACATGCCGGTGCGAGCATGGCGGCGCCGAGCACGACGCAACCGATTACGATGTTCAGCTTCTTCATGGTTCCATCCCGTGGTGGGTGTGGGTTGGGGGCACGGCGGCTCGAAAAGGCCCTGAGCTCCCCGGGGCGCCGCGGCCCGAGCTGCTCGTTCGACCCAAGGCGCCGCCACACGGGGTGACGGCGCCTTGGATTGGCGGACAGCCGCAGATTACTCCGGCGCGACCGTGCCGTCGTCGTCAGCGGGGGCGGGGGCGGCGTCGGTGATCGGCCCCTTCGGGACCATGGTGACCTTGGCGTCGACCTTCATGTCGGCGTCCTGGCCCATGACCTCCATCTCGGCGTCCATCTTGAGCGCGATCTCGGCCTTCGCCAGCATCGGGCGGGTCAGGTCGAACTCCATCGAGCCCGTGCCGGTGGACTTCAGGCCCTTGAGGTCGGCGGACACGCCGTTCATGTCCATGGTCTGGGCGTCGGCGAACTGCTGGATGCTCATCTTGACCTCGCCGAGGTCACCCTCGAGCTTCACGAGCTCGTAGGTGGCGACCATGCGGACCTTCATGCCGTTGGACTCCTGGGTGGTCAGGGCCTGCCACTTGGCGCCGACCGAGACCGGCTCCTCGGGGAAGGGGATGGCCATCTGGTCGAGGGAGTCGTCCATCTGATCGGTCATCTGCGCCATCAGGTCGCTGCCGCCCGAGACCTTGCTGCCGGTCATCGTGCCGCGCGAGTCCATCGTCGCCTCGATGGTCATGCCCTTGAGCATGTCGCGCACCATGTCGGCCGCGTCGGCGCCGCCCGGCATGCCCGGCATCTCCATCGACGCGTCGGTGACCGTCATGGACACCGTCGACGAGCCGTCGTCCTTCACGTCGAGGACCCGGCCGTCCATGTCCATGCGCATCGACAGGTTCATCGGCATCGACTGGCCGCCGGCGCTGATGTCCATCTTGGTGTCGAGGACCATCGACATGCGCTCGCCGATGCCGGCCTTCGGCTTCCAGCGGAGCGGCGCCTTGGCGCCCTCGCCGGCGCTCAGGATCTTGATCTTGGCCGGCTGGCCGAGGGCCGGGAAGTCCTCCTTGGGCGGAGCGCTGTTGCCCCCGCAAGCGATGACGAACAGCCCGGCGCTCAACGCCACGAGACCCACAACGGCACGCATCTGCTTCATGATTTCCATCCGATGCTTTCGGGATTTGCGGTCGCCGACCACATCCGGCCCGGCCACGCGGTAGGTTCAGACCGCAACGTCGGCGGGATGTAAACCATGAAGTCCGAAAAATCCCGGAGAACGAGGCGGATCCACGCTCGCTGCGGCGCCACGCCCGATACCGAACGGCCGGTCAAATGGGGCGTCGTGGCGAATGTGCGCTGCGGTGCCGAGCGTCAGTTTGCCTCGTGCTCGGCGACCGCCGTGCAGGTCGAGAGGACGGGCGCCGCGTCGACCTCGTCCCCGGCGCCCAGCGCCAGGCCGCCCCAGGTCGAGCCGGCCAGCGGCAGGTCCGTGGGCTCGGTCACGTTGCCGTCGATGACGCCGCAGACCGTCGTCGCCGTGCGCGTGCAGCCGGTGAACGTCATGTTCGCCGCCACGTCGACCCCGGGGATGACGGCGTCCGCCGCCGCAGGGACGGCGGTCGCGCCGAAGTCGAGGACGAAGGTCCCGTCGTCGGCGAGGTCGCCGGTGGCGGAGATGACCTCGCCGACCTCTTCGCGCCCCTCGATGGACAGGGCGAACATGTCGAGCTGCACGGTCATCGCGGTCAGGTCGACGGTGAGGTCGCCGCGGAACACGATGGGCTTGTCCGGGGCGATGGCGACCGCCGCGGCGATGAAGTAGTCGCCCGACGCGTCGACCGGCCCGTCGCACTGGATGCCGGCGGTGGTCAGGCGCAGCGGCTCACTGTCGTCGGCGAAGCGATCGAGGCGCGCCTTGGTGTCCGGGCACCCGGCGACGCTCGTCAGCGCGACGGCGGCCAGGGCGAGGAGGGAGAGCGTGCGGGTCGTGTTCATGGTCACCCCTCAGAACCTCATCTCGGCGCTGACGTCGAGGATACCGATGGACTGGGTGTAGGTGCCGGCCGCGTCCGGTTGGCGGACCGTCTCGGAGATGCCGAGCTGGGAGATGTCGCTGATGGTGTCGCCGTCCGGCGCGGCGGGGTCGACCGGGACGCGCCCGCGGGGGGCGACGTCGCGGGTGGCGTAGATGATCTGGGTGTAGGTGACGTCGATGAGCAGCGACTCGTCGAAGAGGCTGAAGCGCGCCCCGATGGCGATCGAGCCCTTGTCGGAGTCGTAGAGCGCCGGGTCGATGAATTCGTCGGGGACCGAGTTGGAGTCGAACCCCGCGCCGACGATGAGCTCCACGTCGTCGCTGGCCCACCACGAGGCGCCGCCGCGGACGCCGAAGCCGTCCTCCCACTTGCGCGGGATGATGAGGATCTTGCCGACGGGGTCGGTCAGCGAGCAGCGCCGGTCGGGCTTGGTCCGGTTGAGGATGCACTGGCTCTCGAGGACGCTCCAGCGGGCGTACTCGCCGAAGAGGCGGGCCTCCCAGCGCTTCGGGACGGTGTAGCGCAGGCCCAGGCGCCAGATGTCGGGCAGCTCCTGGTGGAACTCGGCCGGGGTCGGCTCGACGTCGTCGATGGGGCCGCTGCCGAGCAGCAGCGTCAGATCCCCGCTGTCGAGGCTCATGTCGCCGAGCGCCGGCTGGCTCTGGTAGGAGAGGCCGACGTAGAGGTGCTCGGTCGGCTCCCAGACCAACCCGAGGCTGAAGGCCACGTCGAGCCCGGAGACGTCCATGTAGGCGCGCCCCTCCTGCAGGTTTCCAGCGGCGAGGAGGTGGTCGGTGCCGTCGGCGTTGCGGGCCCGGAGGGTGTCGACCTGCGAGATGACGAGGTTGAAGCCGGCGCCGACGCTGAGGCCGATCTCCGGGAAGCGGTAGCTCGCCGCCGCGCTGACGTACATCGACTTGATGGTGCCCTCGATGACCCACCACCGCGCCGAGCCGTCGATCGCGCCGGGGTACTTGTCCGAGGCGGCCGCGTCGTCGAACACGGTCGAGCCGCCGAAGGGCACGTAGAAGGCGAGCCCGACCCCGAGGTTGTCGACCCCGAAGTCCGTCGCCACCCCGAAGAAGGGGTTGCCGAGCAGGTTGAAGAGGCTGGCCTCGCCGCTGTTGGCGGCCACGCCGTCGCCCTCGGGGGTGCCGGTGCCGACGTTCGGGTCGCTCAGCAGGTTGTCGATCGCCCCCGGGTCGCGGTCGTAGGTGAACGAGCGCCAGGCGAACGTCCCGTCGAGGTAGAGCCGCGTCCCGCCCATGAGCGACAGCCCGGCCGGGTTGTAATAGATGGCGGTCGGGTTGTCGGTGGTCGGGTGGCCGTGCTCGCCGCCGAAGCGCGCGACGAGGAAGCCGGTCGCGCCGGCCGGGGCCGGGGCGGTGACGAGGGCGGCGGTCGCTACGGCGAGCGCGAGCGTCCTGAACGCCAGAGGAGAGCGCATCCGATCCTCCACGGTGACGGTCGTGGCGAGGATCCACCTCTACCACCGCCCGCGGGGGCCGGCAAACGGCCCCGACGGTGGTCTCGGCGGCGACGGTGACCTCTCGGTCAGGATCGGCGCCGGGTTCGCGACTTCGGACGCGATTGAGGGTGGGATTTGGCGCTCGCTGCCGCTAGGCTCCCCTCCCGGACGCACACGAGGCGGCGATGTCGAGAGCTACGAGACTTGGAACCCTGGCGGCGGTGATGCTGGCCGCGTGCGGCGCGGACGGTGACAGCGCGGGGCTGGCGCAGCTCGGCGGAGCGGACGCCCTGACGCTCTCCGACGACGCGGCGGTCACGACCGACACGGCGGCCGCCGACACGGCGGTCGTCGGCGACTCGACTCAGGCCGACACGACGGTGGTCGAGGACACCGCGGTGGTCGACACCACGGTCATCGAGGACACCACGGTCATCGAGGACACCACGGTCATCGAGGACACCACGGTGGTCGAGGACACGACGGTGGTCGAGGACACGGTCGTCGAGGACACGACGGTGGTCGCGGACACCGGCTCGGACGTCACCGAGATCGGCTGCCAGACGGTCAGCGACTGCGAGTCGCACCTCCAGCTCGGGCAGTGCGAGCGGGCCGAGTGCATCCTGAGCGTCTGCGTGGTCCTGCCGGCCGACAGCCTCTGGTGCGACGACGGCGACCCCTGTACCCGCGAGGACTTCTGCCTCGCCGGCGTCTGCACGCCGGGGCTCTCGCCGCTCCCCTGCGACGACGGCGACGCCTGCACCAGCGACGCCTGCGCCGCCGGGCAGGGCTGCGTCTTCACGCCCATCACCTGCGAGGAGCCGGACGACCCCTGCAAGGTCGCCAAGTGCGACCCGTCCTTCGGCTGCGGGATGGCCAACGCGGCCGCTGGGACCCCGTGCGACGATGGCGACGCGTGCACGGTGGCGGACGCGTGTGACGGCGGCGCCTGCGGCGGCGACCCGATGGCGTGCGACGACGACGACGCCTGCACCAGCGACGCCTGCGTCGACGGCGGCTGCGTCTACGACGCGATCGTCTGCGACGACGGCGACGCCTGCACCAGCGACGCCTGCGTCGACGGCGGCTGCGTGTTCGAGTCGATCCCGGGCTGCGGCGCCGACGACTGCGCCGGCCAGGCCCCCGGGACCGCCTGCGACGACGCGGACCCGACGACCACCGCCGACATGTGCCTGCTCGGCCAGTGCCGGGGCTTCACCCGGACGCGGATCGAGCCCGGCGACGGCCTCATCGCCATCGCCGCCACCGAGGTCGCCTACACCGCCGGGCAGTGGTGGGGCGTCTACTGGACCTACGACAGCGACTACCAGCTGGGCTACGCGATAGCACAGCTGACCGACCCGGCCGCGGCGTCCATCGTGGCGACCTCGGACTCGCTGCTGCGCGGCCTCGGCCACGGCTTCGTCGGGGACCAGTCGGGGCGCGTGCGGACCGCGTCGAGCGGCTGGTCGACCGACAACCCCTGGGACGACGCCGTCGGCGAGACCGGGCGTGGCACCATCAACGCGCTCTGGGCCACCCCGGATCGCTCGCTGCTGTGGCTCGTCGGCGAGAGCGGCAACGAGGACTGGATCCGCGTGTGCCACAAGGACGGCGCCGCGGTCGACTGCGACGACCAGGACCTCGACGACTTCCAGCCCTCGTCGATCCCGAAGGCCATCGCCGGTCTCGAGAACGCCTGCGCGCCCGGGAGCGAGCAGCAGAGCTGCGACACCCGGGTCCTGGTGATCGGCGCGGACGGCCCGTCGTCTCAGACCAACAACGCCTGGTTCAAGGACGCCTACGAGAACATCGGCGGCCTTCAGGGGCAGTGGTCGCAGAGCTTCATCCCCAACTACCCGAGCGGCGACTACACGATCGCGGCGGTGGCCTGGGGGGACGGCGACTTCCTGCTGATGGGCACCGGCGGGTTCCTGCGGCATCGCCGCCCCGACGGGAGCTGGAGCTTCAACCTCGAGAGCATGGTGTCCGGGCAGTCCCAGCGCTCGTTCACCGGCGGCTGGACCGGTAAGGGCCTCATCATCCTGTCCGCGATGCGGACCGACGACGGCCGCACGTACTCCGAGCTCTGGACCTGTCCCCAGGACGCCGACGTCGAGTCCGCCGCGAGCTGGACGATCCACGCCCTCGGCGACGACGCGCAGGCCGATCTCGTGGGCCTCTTCGACGTGCGCGGGCGCAACACGGGCGAGCTGCGGGCGTCGGGCGCGGCGCTCAGGCCCCAGGCCAACTACGCGACGGACGGCCTGATCTACGTGCGCACCGTGGCGCCGTAGCCTCCGCCCACAAAGAGCTCAACATCCCGGGCCGTGGATCCGACCTACTGGGCGGTGCGACGAACGTTCGCGGCCTGGTCTGACCGAGCTCTCGTCGCCCCCCAGCGGGTCGCCCACCGGCCGCTCTGCTGAGTCATCCCTACGCGGACCCGTAGCTGCCGTGATTCGAGGTCTCGGTCTCTTGAATTTGGTTCACGTCGTGCAGCCAGGCGCCGAGTCGGGTAAGTTCGCCCTATGGGCCTGAGACTCGCACCAGCACGCTCCAGGTTGCTCTCGCGACGGGAGCGCCACCCCGTCGCCCGGCCGATGTCGGCCTGGCTCGGCGTCGTGGCGGCTCTCGTGGTGGCGTGCGGCGGCGACCCCGCCCCGGCGGAGGACGACACGGTCGAGGTCCCGCCGGCGGACACGGTCGACGCGGCGATCGTCGATACGAGCCCCGACACCGAGGCGCCCGCCGACACCAACCTGTGCGCGCCGGACTCGCTCTTCTGTGTGTCGGTCCGCGAGGCCGCGGTGTGCAACGCGACCGGGGACGCCGCGGCCAGCGTCACGCCGTGCAACGGGGCGACGGCGTGCGAGCCGGCGACCGGGCTCTGCCGGCCGACGATCTGCGCGCCGGACAAGCAGCTCTGCCTGAACCTGCAGGACTATCAGGTCTGCAAGCCCGACGGCAGCGGCTGGAGCGACACCCGCCAGTGCGCCGGCGACCGCTTCTGCGCCGACGGGGCGTGCCGGGCGTGTCAGGCGAACCGCGTCGAGTGCCTCTCGGAGACGAGCTACCGCGAGTGCCCCGAGGACAGCTCCGGCTGGAGCGAGGAGACCGACTGCGAAGAGGGCGAGCGCTGCATCGCCGGCGGCTGCGTCCCGTGCGATCTCCAGACCGAATGCCCGGCCACCAACAAGCTCCACCGCTGGTGCGCCAACCCCGCGGTCGACTTCGACGAGACGGTCACCTGTCAGCCGGGGCGGACGTGCATGGCCGGCGGGTGCTTCGCCTGCGTGCCCGACACCGTCGAGTGCCAGGACGAGCTGACCTATCGCGTGTGCCAGCCCAACGGGCTCGCCTGGGTCGCCGACCAGCCCTGCGACGAGGAGGAGGTCTGCTTCGAGGGCGCCTGCTTGTACTACGGCTGCGTCCCGCGGGTCCTGTTCCTGGTCGACCGCTCGGGCAGCATGGGCACCAACTGGGACGAGGTGCGGTCGACGGTCTCGACCATCGTCCAGGCCAACCCGACGGTGCGCTTCGGGCTCAAGTCCTTCCCGAGCGGCGGCTCGACCTGCGGCGTCGATGGCGTGCTCGACGTCGGCTTCGGGCAGAACCAGGCCCACACCCTCGACGTCTGGTTCGAGGGTCACTCACCGGACGGTGCCACGCCGATCGTAGCCGGGCTCGAGGCCATCGAGGGGGTGGCGGAGAGCGTCTTCGGGAACTTCGGCGGGACCCTCATCGTGCTGTCGGACGGTGACGACACCTGTTATGCCGGCGACGAGACGATCAAGGTCGCGACCGCGACCGTGGTCGCCAAGCTCTGCCTCGAGCACTACGTCAAGACCTACGTCATCGGGTACAACTTCAGCGGTGACACCGAGATGCTCGACAACATGGCCAACAACGGCTGCACCGGGCTCAGCGAGTACATCGCGGCTGACGACGAGGAGGATCTCTACGACGCCTTCCAGTTCGTCATCGATGACATCAAGGTCTGCGAGGAAGGCGACATCCCCTGAGAGGGGTTTCGGCTTGCGCGCTCGCCCGGCGCGGGGCAGGTTCGCCGACGTCCCGACCGGCGACGACGCGGCGGCCGGGCGACCCGAGCAGGATCATTCGAGGTGGAGCGATGCGACGGACGCTGATCATGGGGGCGCTGGCCCTCGCGCTGGCCGCCGGGTGTGGCGGCGAGAAGAAGGGTGGCGACGGCGGTGAGGGCGACCCGGAGGGCGCGCCGGCGGCGGTCGATCCGGGCTTCGACGCGGCGGCCATCAAGGCGAAGCTGCAGGGCACGTGGCTCTCGGGCGACGAGAAGAAGCCGGACTTCAAGTTCGTGTTCGAGGGCGACAAGGCCTCGGTCACGGACATGCGCTTCATGGGCGAGCCGAAGACCGAGTCGGGCACGCTCGAGGTCCTCGGGCCGCACAAGCTCGGCGTGAAGCTCCCGGATGGCACGACCTACAAGTACGACATGGTCGAGCTCGACGGGAAGATGCACCTCGGCCTCGGCGACGTCTTCGAGGTGGCCGACCTCAACGCCTTCACCCTGAAGATCGGCATGTTCGAGTCGGTGGTGAAGAAGGGCGACAGCTGCACCTGGATCAAGGACTTCGGGGACACCCCGGAGAAGCGCGAGATCACCTGCGCGGTCAGCGAGAAGGACGGAAAGAAGACGCTCGGCTACCAGACGCCGGACGACTTCGACAAGACCAAGCTCGCCGACCGCGAGCTCTTCGTCTTCGGCAACATCCTGCTCGACGAGCAGATGCTCGGGGCCGTCGCCACCAAGCAGTAGCACACCGGCGTGGACGAGGGCGTCCCGCCACCGGCTCGACGCCCCCGCGCCGCCGCCGCTCGACCGGCTCACGGCGCGTGGGCCTCGTGCTTCTTCGCCCAGTCGCGGCGTGGGCCCTCGCGCCGTGAGGCCGGCGGGCCGAGAGGCGGCGCGCTGAGCCAGACGATGGCGAGGAGCCCCCACAGGTTGACCCCCGTCGCGAGCGGCTTGAGCGCGGCGGAGAGATCGAGGCGTCCGTACAGGAGCGGCAGGTCCGTCCCGACGATGACGACCAGCAGCACGAGCCAGTACGCGCGGCGGGTCGACGTCCCCAGCACCGCGAGCGCGCCCGGCAGCAAATAGACCACGTGGTGCAGGTAGGTCACGGGCGACGACAGCAGCATGAGGACGGAGAAGCCCAGCAGCAGCGGCGCTGCGCTCGCGTCGCTGGGAGCCCGGCGCGCGCGACGGAAGAGCCAGATCGCGACGCCGGCGACGACGGCGAGCGAGGCGATCGACGCCGCCGCTCCGGGGCCGAAGGCGCGGAGCGCCGCGCTCTTCGGGGAGAAGCTCCAGACCACGTCGAGCGCGAAGAGGCCCTCGATCCGGTCGCCGCCGAGGCTGTCGACCGCGAAGCCGAGGAACCCCAGCCAGCGGTCGAGACCCACGGCGAGGGCGACGAGGAGCGCCCCCGCGAGGCCGGTCACCAGGAACGCGGCTACCGCGCGGTAGCGGCGCCGCGCCACCCAGAGCAGGAGCAGCACCACCGGGACGAGCTTGATCAGCGCGGCGACCGCGAGCGCCGCGCCCGCCGTCCGGTCCCAACCGCGGAGGTAGGCCAGGCACGCGGCGGCGACCGGCACGAGGACGAGCGGGTTGACCTGCCCCATGTGGAGGTTGTTCCGGACCGGCAGCAGCAGGAGCAGGAGGATGACGACCGGGATCAGCGACGCGCGCCCCGAGCGGTCGACGCACGCGAGGGCGAGGGTCGCCGCCAGCGCCATCGCGACCAGGGACAGCCAGTCCCAGACGACCTGCGCGCGCTTGGGTGAGAGCGCCGCCAGGGGACGACCGAGGGCCGCGAGGGTCGGGGGGTAGAGGTAGGGAAAGACGTGCGCTCCGATGCCCGTCTCCCGGGCGACGCCGGAGAGCGCCTCGACCTCGTACAGGTCGACGTCATCCCCGACCGCGTGGAAGGCCGCGTAGAAGGTCCGGAAGTCGTTTCTGGCCGAGTCGCTGGGGTGCTGGAGGAGATCGAGGTGAGTGACCACCAGGACGGCCAGCGCCAGCAGAAACGCGCCGGCGTGGGCGACCCACGCGCCTCCGCGCCGCGTCGGCCGTGACGGCGCGCTCGAACCTCCACCCATCAGCCGCTCCCGGTGTGACGCGGCGGTGATGTGCAAGGGACAGACCACCCGCGAGCGTCGCCGCGGCTGCCCGCCCTGCGCTCGTTGGAGCTAGTAGAAACGCCGCCTTACGCCCCTTTGGACCCGCGGCGTGGCGCGCGGCGAAGCGCGGGGGGCGTCCGCTCCGTGTCGAGCGCCTTTCCACGGGGTCAAGGAGCTTGACACCGCCGGCGGGCGCCTCGTCGAGCGGTCAGCCGAGGTGCGCGGCGTCACCGACGCGGGCAGCGTGCCAGCCGTCGCCGCGCGCGTGGAGCTCGGTCAGGGACGCGTTGGGCACGATGAGGGAGGCCACGCCGGCGAGGGAGAGCGCCGCCTTCACGCAGCCGCCGTGGGTGACGACGAGCACGCGGCCCCCGGGGTGGGCGGCGCGCAGCTCTTCGAGGGCCTCGGAGACGCGGGCCGTCTGCTGGTCCCTGCTCTCGCCTCCCGGAGGCGCCTCGATGGTCGCGATGACGTCGTGACCGGTGTCGCCGAGCTCGTCCCAGCGGCGCCCCTGGAGCTCGCCCAGGTCGCGCTCGCGCCAGCGCTGGTCGACGGCGATGGGGAGCGGGCTGCCGACCGCGGCGGCGACGATGTCGGCGGTCGCCTTGGCCCGCGAGAGGTCGCTGGACACGACATGGTCGAAGCGGGCGCCGGCCCCGGCGAGGAAGGCGCCGACGCGCGCCGCCTGCATCAGCCCCTCGGGGGCGAGCGGGATGTCGAGCTGCCCCTGGAGGCGCTTGTCCTGGTTCCAGGTCGTGACGCCGTGACGCACGAGGACGATCTCGATACCGCGCTCGCCACCCTTGCCCCTCATCGCCGCGCCTCCGTCCGGGGTACCCCCGCTCCCTACACCTCGCCGCGGTCGCTGCCAACGGAGAGTTGGCCCACCGCGTCCCCGCGCGGGCAGCCCCAGGTCTCGGCGTGCTCGACGAGGGTGTCGATGAACAGGCGCACCTGGGGCGACACCGGCCCGCCCTGGGGGTAGACCGCGTAGAGCGAGGCCGACGGCGAGGGGCGCCAGCCGTCGAGGATCTGGACCAGGAGGCCGTCGCGGAGCGCCGAGCCGATCAGGAAGTCGGGCATGACGGCGAACCCGTGGCCGGCGACGGCGGCGTCGCGGATGGCGTCGCCGCTGTTGCTCTGGAACATCCCCTCGACGCGGACGACCACGCGCTCTCCCTCGCGCTCGAGGGTCAGGCGGTCGGGTCGGGCGGTCAGGGTGTAGGTCACGAAGGGGACGCCGGCGAGGTCGTCGGGGTCGACGACCGGGTGGCGCGCGAGGAAGTCCGGGCTCGCGACGACGTAGCTCTCGATGGGCTTGACGCGCCGGACGATGAGCGACGAGTCGACGAGCCGCCCGACGCGGACGGCGACGTCGGTCTTGGTCGCCACGAGGTCGACGTAGTCGTCCTGGAGCTGCAGATCCACCTCGAGCTCGGGGTAGGTGCGCATCAGCGACGACAGGACGGGCAGCACCAGCGAGCGCCCGACGGCGAGCGGCGCGTTCACGCGGAGCCGGCCGTGGACGCGCCCGCCGTGGTGGCTCAGGTCGCGCTCGGCCTGCTCGGCCTCGGCCAGCATCCGTGCGCACCGGGGATAGAGGCGCTCACCGGCCTCGGTCATCCGGACCTTGCGGGTCGTCCGCAGCAAGAGACGCACGCCGAGGTGCTCCTCGAGAGCGGCGACGGCCTTGGATACGGCGGACTTCGACACGCCCAGCGCGCGGGCGGCGGCGCTGAAGCCGCCGGCGTCGACGACGTGCGCGAAGAGCGCCATGGCGTGGAGTGGGGGGGAGCTCGGCATCGTTTCCTCTCGGCGACATTTCGGCGTCGAGAGGCACGACTGTCAACACGTTATCGAGCGCGCGGGCCTGTGATGGTGGACGCTACGGGAGCTCGTAGACCGTGACGGTCAGCGCGGGTCCCCCCGAGGTGCGAGTGATGGTCAAGCCGAGCGCCTCGTCGCAGCGACCCGGCGCGCAGGGGAGGACGAGCTCGACCGTACCTCCGCGCTCGCCGACGGTGAGCGTCGCCTCGTCGAGGACGTCGGTCCCGTCATCGACGGTCACCGTGAGCTGATCCGGAGGGCACGGCGCCGGCATCGGGCGCGTGACGGGGAGCGCCGACACCAGCAGGTGACGCTCGAGGGCGTAGGTCTGGATCTCCTTCGAGGCGCTCTTCGACGGCGAGTCGGAGGGCTTCGGTGTCTCGATCCTGGTGACGGTGACCGCCTCGACGGGGTCGACGGTGGTGGTCACGACGACCGGAGCGTCCTCGACGCTCAACCCGAGCCGGTCGAGCTCGGGCGCAGGGGTGTCGGGGGGCGAATAGTCACAGGCCGGCGCGAACCCGAACGCGACCACGGCGACGAGCGGCGACCGGACGAGCGTCATCACGCGGTGGAGCATGGTTCCTCCTCGGTCTCGGTGCGGTTTCGTGCCGCGAGTCGACGCAAGAAACGTTCCCGAACCCGGAGGCTCGTAACCACCTGTTTTCATTGAGTCCAGGAGCGATCTCCGCCGCGCCGACGGGGCGAATTGGCGCACCTGAGGCGAGATGACCCACCAGCAATGTCTCCAATTGGAAACATTCAGTTTCCTATCGACCCGATTGTCGACCTGCGTTGTCGGGGGCACGTTTCCGCTCACGTGCTTCCAGCACCTCTGCGCACTCAATCACTTCGAGGAGAACCGATGCGCCCCCTTCGCAAGCTCACCGTCGCCGCCCTGGCGCTCGCCCTGCCCGCCCTGCTCGCTACCCACGCCAACGCGGCGAGCTACAACATCGACAACGCCCACACCTCGGTCATCTTCAAGGTGATGCACCTCGGGATCGCGCCGTTCTACGGGCGCTTCAACAAGGTCTCCGGGTCGTTCACCTACGACGCCAAGAGCCCGGCGGCCTCGACGCTGTCGGTCGAGATCGACGTCAACAGCATCTTCACCGCCGACCGCAAGCGCGACGACCACCTCAAGAGCCCCGACTTCTTCAACGCCAAGCAGTTCCCGACCATCACCATCAAGTCCACCAAGGTCGCGGGCTCGGGCGACACGCTGAAGGTCACCGCCGACGTGACGGTGCGTGGAATCACCAAGTCGCTGACCTTCGACGTGAAGAAGACCGGCGAGGGCAAGGACCCGTGGGGCAACGAGCGCGTCGGCTTCGAGGGGAGCCTGACCATCGACCGGATGGACTTCGGGGTCAGCTACATGCCCGACGGCCTCGGCAAGCAGGTCACGATCCTGTTCGCCCTCGAGGGCGTGAAGGGCTGATCCGATGGACCCCGTTCAGGCCCTGCTGATCGGCGTGCTGGCGCCCGCGTTCGCGGCCATCGCGCTGGTGCTCCTGCTCCGCCGCCCCTGGGCCGCGCGGCCCGCCGCCGCGCCCTGGGCGACCGCCCTGGCGCTGGCGGCGAGCTACGGCGTAGCGTTCGCGCTCATCCTGGGTTGGCCACAGCTGCCGCCGGTCGACATGACCCACGCGACCCCGTGGCTGATCATCTTCGCGGTGGGCGTCTCGATCCTGCCGCTCGAGGCGGGGCGGGCGCGCACCATCGCGACGGCGGTGCTCGGGCTCCTGAACGGGTCCATCCTCGTCGCCCCGCTCGCCGGGCGGGTGTTCGACGCGCCGATGGTCGTCCTCCACGTCGCGCTCGTCGCGGCGACGTTCACGGCGCTGCAGACCGGTATCGAGCGGGCGCTGCGTGACGTGGACGCGCGCGGCGGGACCCTCGCCGTGACGACCCTCGTCGCCGGCGCCGCGGCGGCGACCCTGCTGTCGGACATCGCCTCGCTCGCGCAGATCATGGGCGGGCTGGCGGCGGGGCTCGGGGCGCTCTTCGCCCTCGGTCTCTGGCGCCCGCCCCTCGCCCGGGTCGCCCAGGCCGCCCCGGTCGTCGCCACGATCGTCGGCGGGACCCTCTGGGGCGCCGTCCTGTATGCCAGCGGCCGCTACGAGGTCGTTCTGCTAATCGCCGCGACGCCGCTCATCCTGTGGGCCCTGCGGCCGACCCTGGCCCGCCCGACCCGGGCGCTGACCAAGCTCGCCGTCCCGGCGCTGGTCGCGCTGCTCCCCGTGGGCGCCGCGGCCGCGATCGCCGCCGGCGGCTACTTCGGCGAGCCGGAGGCCGAGGTCGCGCCTGCGTCGACCGCCGACGACGGCGCGGCGGCCGACGAGGGCTACGACCCGAACTACGGGTACTGACGAGAGGAGACCCGCGCCCTCTCGCTGCCATGGAGGGACGCCCGCGCTCGCTATCGATCGGGTGCGACATCTCGTCCCGTCGGCGCGGGTGGACCGGCAGGTGGCCGGTGATTCCCTTCTGGGAGCCGTTCGCCGCGCCCGTCCCCCTGGGCGTACTCGCCCACACCGCGCCCCGTGAGAGCCCCATTGGCAAAGCGCCACGACGCCCCAGCTCCAGCCACCGAGCCGGAGGCCGCCCCGCCGCCCCCCGCCGCACCCAGCGTCCTCGCCCGCGTCCGCGCGGGGTGGCGCGCCGCGCGGAAGCGCTGGTGGAGCCGCTGGGCGATCGACATCGCCCTCGTCATCTTCATCTTCTGGGCGATCGGGCGCTACCAGTCGCGCAACCTCCTCGACGACGAGGTGATGGCGCCCGCCTTCACCCTGACCGACCTCGACGGCGTCGAGCGCTCGCTGTCCGACTACCGCGGGCAGACCGTGGTGCTGCTCTTCTGGGCGCCGTGGTGCACCGTCTGCAGCCTCGAGTCGGACAACTGGGCGCGGCTCCAGGGCTGGCGCGACGACATCCGGGTCCTCGCCGTCGCCGGCGCGTGGGAGACGAGGAGCTCGGTCGAGGAGTTCGTCGGCGACGACCGCGAGGTGTACCCGGTCCTCCTCGGCGACGACGCCGTCCTGAAGGCGTACAAGGTCGACTCGTTCCCGACCCACTACATCATCGACCCCGACGGGCGGATCGCGTGGCAGGGCGCCGGCTACAGCCCGACGATCAGCCTCTGGCTCCGCCTCTAGCCCCGCGGCGACGTCGGCGCGTGCCGTGTGCTGCACTGCAGCATACAGCGGTGATCCAGGCTGGCGCGGTGTGACTTGGAGCGCCGTCCGCGGGACTTGCGCACGCGCAAGGTTGCGCCACGCAGGCCGCGGCGTAGAGTCGACTGGAGAGCGCCGCCGTCGCCACGCGGGTCGCGCCGCCGTCGCTCCACACACCTGGGAGGGTGCCATGAGGCGGGCGACGACGAGGATGACCCCGACCGACGCGGCCTGGCTGCACATGGATCGGCCCGAGAGCCTGATGATGATCGTGGCGCTCCTCTGGTTCGACGAGCCGGTTCGCTACGACACCGTGCTCGGCCTCATCTCCGAGCGCCTCGTCGCCGTCTATCCGCGCTTCTCGCGCCGGATCCGCGAGGCGCCCCTCGAGCTCGGGCCGCCGCGGTGGGAGGACGATCCGGAGTTCGACGTCACCCGGCACGTCGTCCCCGCGACCCTCCCCGCGCCGGCCGGCAAGGCCGAGCTCGAGGCGTTCTGCGGCGCCATGATGAGCACCCCGCTCGCGCCCCACACCCCGCCGTGGCAGTTCCACGTCATCGAGGGCTTCGATGGCGGGACCGTCGTCGTCGCCCGCATCCACCACTGCGTCGCCGACGGCATCTCCCTCGCTCGCGTGCTCCTCGCCATGGCGGACGACGCCACCCCCGACGAGCACGTCGCGAACGCCGACGCCCACACCCACCGCTTCCACCGCCCCCGCCTGAGCCCGATGGCTGCGACCTGGCGCTTCGGCGAGACGCTCTGGCACGAGGGGATCGAGCTCAGCACCCACCCGCGCAAGCTCGCCTCCCTCGCGCGCCTCGGGACCGACACCGCGGCGGCGGCGACGCGTCTCCTGACCCTGCCCCCGGATCCCGACACCGCCCTCCGCGGCGCCCTCGGCGTCCCCAAGCGGGTCGCCTGGTCCGAGCCGATGCCGCTGCCGCGTATCAAGGCGACCTGCCAGCAGCTGGGCTGCACCGTCAACGACGTGCTGCTCGCGGCCATCGCCGGCGCCCTCCGCCAGTACCTGCGGCGCCGCGAGTCGCCGGTCGCCGACGTCCGCGCCTTCGTGCCCATCAACCTCCGCCCGCTCGACCAGCCGGTGCCGATCGAGCTCGGCAACCACTTCTCCCTGGCCATCCTGCCGCTGCCCGTCGGCGGCGAGACGCCCGTCGAGCGCCTCGCGGCCCTGCGCCGCGAGATGGACCGCATCAAGCAGAGCCAGGAGCCGGCGGTCGCCTTCGGCATCCTCAACGCCATCGGCCTGACCCCGTCCCGGGTCGAGCAGGCGGTCCTGCGCTTCTTCGGCACCAAGGGCTCGGCGGTCATGACCAATGTCCCGGGGCCCAGGACGCCCGTCCGCCTCGGTGGCCACACCCTCTCCGGCTTCCTCTTCTGGGTCCCGATGTCCGCCGGGGTGGGCCTCGGCGTCAGCATCTTCAGCTACGCCGGGCAGGTCACCATCGGCGTCGCCTCCGACGCCGGCCTGATCCCGGATCCGGAGGCTATCGTCGCCGCCTACCCGGAGGAGCTCGAGGCCCTCGAGGCGCTGACCTGCTGATCGCGCGAGGCGGCCTCCGATCCGCTCCGCCGCCCGCGCGAGGTCCGTGAAACGGCTTGGACTTTTGCACTGCACCTGAGACACTGGGCGAACCTCTCACTCCAACGTCGGCAACCGTCATCGGCCGTCACCATGGCGCCGACGTCCCCCCGTGATGCGCCGCCACACGGGGCCCTCGCCCAGCTTCAGGTCCCCATGACACACCGCGCCGCCCTCCTGCTCTGCGGGTCCGTATCCGTCGCCACGCTGCTCGGCGGCTGTGTCGAGAGCCCCTCGCCGTCCGGTCGGCTCGCGGTCGCCGTCGCCCCGCTGAGCCTCCCGGGCATCACCGACGCGGACTACGTCCTGACGGTCACCAACGGCGCCGCGGGCGGCGGTCAGCAGGTCTGGACCCGCGCGCTGAGCTCCCAGGGCTACGGCAGCGGTGACGGCAGCGCGAGCTACGTCGGGACCTGCGACGCCTCGACCGGGCTCAACACGGTCACCCTCGAGCTGACCGCGCTCCACGACGCGGACGGCGTGGTGCCGGTGTCGACGTACCTGAACCCGACCCCGCTCTCGCGTGAGATCACCTGCGTCGAGGGCGCGGACGTCGCCGTCGACTTCGACCTCACCGTCGCCCGCCGCGCCGAGCAGGGCTTCTTCGACGTCACCGTCCAGTTCAGCGACATCTTCTGCTCGGCCAAGCTCGACTGCCTCGACGACCAGGGGGGCGACCTCGAGCTCCTCCACGTCGCCGGCGGTGGGCGGGACCTCACCGCCGTCCTGGGCTTCGCCTGCACCGGCTCGCTGAGCGGATCGACCTGGCTCTACATGGACGATCCGGTCGTCCGCTGCGACGGCCTCGGCGGCGACGTCAGCGTCGACGCCAGCGCCCTCGGCAACACCACGCCGACCGCCAACCCGGGCGGCTACCTCTTCGGCGCCGCCGTCTTCCGGGGCGTCGAGGGGCTCGCCAACAAGGCCTACTGGAACGTCGCCCTGGGCCTCGACGAGGCGACCTTCGCGGGCGCCGGGGACTGCCGCCTGATCGGGCGCGCCACCGCGGCCGACACCGCCTGGCCTCTGCAGCCGCAGGGCTTCCCGCTCCCCGAGGGCGCCGTCTACCCGGTCATCGACTGGGCGGTCGACCTCTCCGACGCCGACGGCCGGGCCTGCACCACCCACGAGGTGGACGACGGCACCGGGGTGGCGACCGGGTATCTCGGCTACGTGGCGCTCGGCAACGGCTTCACCTGGGGCACCGAGCCCATCACCCTCCGCCACCGCTTCGACCCGGCGACCGGCCAGGTCCTGACGGCGAGCGCGGTGGTCCCGGACCCGCCGGCCAACGTCGCGCTGGCCCCCGACGACGGGAGCCTCGTCGTCAGCTGGGACGCCGTCACCGCAGCGCCTCCGGTCACGGGCTACACGGCGTCGATCTCCGACGAGAGCTCCTCATGCTCGGCCACGCCGCCGGCGACCAGCTGCACCCTGGCCGGGCTCGTCAACGGCCAGAGCTACACCGTCACCGTCACCGCGACGAACGCCGACGGGAGCTCGGGCCCCTCGGCCGCCGCGACCGCGACGCCCGCGGCGCCGACCTGTGACGACGGCGTCCACAACGGCCTCGAGAGCGACGTCGACTGCGGCGGTGACTGCGACGGCTGCGACCTCGGCGCGGCCTGCTTCGACGAGACCGACTGCGGCTCGGGCTACTGCGCCGACGGCACCTGTCAGGTGCCGCTCGGGAGCGTCCGCGCCATGGCCACGGGCTACTTCCACACCTGCGCCATCGTCGCCGACGGGACGCTCTGGTGCTGGGGCTACAACGGCCAGGGGCAGCTCGGCGACGGGACGACGACCAACCGCCACGCGCCGGTCCAGGTCACCGGGCTGAGCGACGTGCGGTTCGTCTCGGCCGGCTACTTCAGCACCTGCGCGGTCTTGGGCAACGGCGTCGTGAAGTGCTGGGGCATGAACTCCTCCGGGCAGCTCGGCACCGGGGACACGGTCAGCAGCCACACCCCGGTCCAGGTCACCGGGGTCTCCAACGCCGTCGCCGTGTCGATCGAGTTCCGCCACGCCTGCGCGCTGATGGTCAACGGGACCGCCAGGTGTTGGGGCTACAACGGCAACGGCCAGCTCGGCGTGGGCACGCTCGACAGCTCCAACACCCCCGTCCAGGTCAGCGGGCTGAGCGGCGCCAAGCAGGTCGAGGTCGGGACCGATCACAGCTGCGCCCTGCTCGGCGACGGGACGGTGAAGTGCTGGGGCTACAACGGCTGGGGGCAGCTCGGCGACGGGACGAACCTGCGGCGGAAGACCCCGGTCGCGGTCAGCGGCGTCACCTGGGCCCGCTCCATCGGCGCCGGCGCCTCCGACAGCTGCGCCATCCTCAGCGGCGGGACGGCGCGCTGCTGGGGGTTCAACACCACCGGCCAGCTCGGCAACAACACCACCGACAACAGCAACGTCCCCGTCAACGTCAGTGGGTTCTCGGTGGGCGCGGCCATCCGCGTCGGGCCCATGGCGTGCGGGCTCCGCGGCGACGGGACGGTGAAGTGCTGGGGGCGCAACGAGTACGGCGAGACCGGCGACGGCACGCTGAACGAGTATCACGCGCCGGTCACGGTCACCGGGCTCGACCGCGTCAAGGCCCTCGACATCGGCAGCAACCACGCCTGTGCGCTGCTCGGCGACGGGACGATGCGGTGCTGGGGCTACAACGTCTACGGGCAGCTCGGCGACGGCGGGACCACCGCCAGCGCCACCCCGGTCACCGTGCTCGGGCTCCCGGCGGTCGTCGGGGTCAGCGACACCGCCTCCGGGGGCGCTCACAGCTGCGCGGCGCTGACCGACGGGACGGTCCGCTGCTGGGGGCTCAACGGCCACGGGCAGCTCGGGAACAGCGAAGGCGACAGCGCGCTGCCGGTCACGGTCGACGGCGTCAGCCACGCGGTCGACGTCACGGCGGGGGCGTTCCACAGCTGCGCGCGCCTGGCCGACGGCACGCTCCAGTGCTGGGGACGCAACGACGACGGGCAGCTCGGAGACGGCTCGACGACCGACAGCGACGCGCCGGTCGCGGTCTCGGGGCTCGTCTGGGCGAGCGGGCTCTCGGCCGGCGACAGCCACACCTGCGCCACGCGGCCCACGGGCGTCACGAGCTGCTGGGGGCTCGGCACCTCGGGGCAGCTCGGGAACGGGGCCTCCGCCTCGAGCGCCACGGCGGTCCCGGTCACCGGGCTGAACGCCGCCCACGTCGCGGCGGGCGCCACCCACACCTGCGCCGTCCGCCCGGACGGCGCGACCTACTGCTGGGGCTTCAACGGCTTCGGCCAGCTCGGCAACAACACGACCACCTCGTCCGGCGCGCCGGTCGCGGTCAGTGGCCTCGGCAGCGCGCTGCGGGTCGCCGCCGGCGGGACGCACAGCTGCGCCATCGTCAGCAGCAACGCCGGGCTCTGGTGCTGGGGGGCCAACGGCGACGGGCAGCTCGGCACCGGCAACACCACCCCGAGCCAGGTCCCGGTGGGCCTCGCGCTCTCGAACCTCGTCGACGTCTCCCTCGGCGACGCCCACGGCTGCGCCACCCTGGCGTTCGGCAACGGCCGCTGCTGGGGGCTCGGGACCTCGGGCGAGCTGGGCAACGGCGCGATGGCGACCGCGTCCTCACCGGTGGTCATCTCGGGGCTCTCGGCCGCGCGGGGCGTCTCGACCGGCGCTCACCACGCCTGCGCCTACCTCGCGAACGGGACGGCCCGCTGCTGGGGGGACAACGGCGCCGGGCAGATCGGCGACGGGACGACGACGGACGCCGGGACGCCGGCCACGGTGAGCTCGCTGCCGTGAGCCGGGGCCGGAACCAGCCACCCGCCGCCGGGATATCGAGATACACCGTCGTCGAATGTACCAGTTGTCAGACTGGTCGACCCACCCGGTCGAATGGATCGCGCCGAGGTGGGCGACCGATACGGCCCCAAAGGCGCTCGTCAGGCGGTCCATAGCGCGTGACCGCGATCGCCCGGAGACGTGCCGTAGAGCTGGATCGTCGGGGGCCGTTGGCAGTCCAATTGGACTCTGCTAGCGTCGACGCTGGTACGCCATCCAGCACCAGGGGATCCCATGAGACTTCACCGACCGGCACATCTCGCCGGGCGCATCGGGCTCGTGTCCGCTTGCGTCCTGCTCCTGACGACGTCGACGGCCTCGGCCAACGACGAGTGGCTGCAACATATCTCCGAGGAGGCCGGCGGCATCACCAAGTGCAAGAACGGCCTCATGAATGGCATCCACTGCAAGGGCGACTACTGCGACGAGATCAGCCTCCGCTGCGGCACGGTATCGGGTCTCAAGCGGACGACCAGCTGGACGCCGTTCCACTCGGACGAGGACTCCGACTCTCCGCTGATGTGCCCCGAGGACTACTTCATCTCGCAGCTGAAGTGTGACGGCCGGTACTGTGACAACCTCTCGGTCCAGTGTACCCAGGGGCCGGGGAAGTCCAGCGACTGCAAGTGGCTCAACGACGGGCAGATCGTGTCCGAGGAGGACGGCGGGCGCCTCACCGTCGACGCCCCGAGGACCTATGTCCGCGGCATCCAGTGCTCGGGCCGCTACTGCGACGACAAGAAGCTCTTCGTGTGTACCTTGCCGCAGGGCACGATCACCAAGATCGTGCCGAGGTGGGTCCTCGTGGACTCCTGCGCCGGAGAGGGCTGCGCGCTGACCCACACGATGACCGTCGGCATCTCGAGCGACGAGACGGCGGTCAAGGGTGAGGAGTGGGCCTCGTCGGTGACGATGTCGATCGAGGCCAAGGCCGGCGGCGACGACATCGGCGGCTCGGTGACCGTCGGCCTGGCGGCGAGCTTCAGCGAGACCCAGAAGACCGAGCTCCGGAAGTCGCTGAGCACCAGCACGACGAAGTCTACGGCCACCGCCTGTGGCGAGCAGGGCAAGGGCAGCACCAAGGCCGTCTACCAGTATCAGTACGAGGTCTACGAGTCCTGCGTGACCGACGGCACGTGTAGCCCGGCGACCATCGGCGGCGTCAGCACGGTGTGCGTCATCGATCCGCCGGGCGGCGCCGCGAACTTCCGTCCCATTTGCGCGCCCGGGTGCTGCAAGAACGGCCTCTGCACCGAGTGCCACACCGAGGGGGCGTGCGCGGGCGGCCCCGAGGGGATCAAGACGGCGGCCGCCGACGAGCCCCCGCCGGCCCCGCCGAGCGAGGACGACGCGCCGGCCGAGTCGCCCCCGATGGAGCAGGCGGCGGCGAAGCCCCCGGCCCCGGTCGCGGCCTCCGAGGCCCCGGTCGCCGAGAAGAAGAGCGGCTGCGCGGCCGGGGGCGGAGGCGCTCCGCTTCAGGCGCTCGCGTTGGGCCTCGGCGTGCTCGGCATGCTCGTGTCGCGGACCCGTCGCCGGCCGCTCGACCGCTGACCCGGACGGGGCGGTCGTCGGCGTCCTCCGGCAGGGGGCTCGACGACCGTCGGCCGCGACCCGTGAGGCGGCTGGTCTCGGCCATCTCCTCGAACCCCTGGTCGTCCTCGTGGACGTCGTCGTACAGGACGGTGGCCCCCTCCGGGAGCGACGCGACGGTCCGCTGCACGAAGCGGAGCTCGTGGTCGATGGTGGCCGGGGGGGCCGTGCGCTCGTAGGGAGCGCGCCAGGTAGAGGGACACCTCAGCAGGAAGGTCGCGAGGGGGTAGCAGCTGAGCACCCCGGAGGAGCGATGAGCAGCGGGTGGAGGGCCAGCGTGGCGCCGGCCACGAGCGACGGCCAGCGCGTGCTCCGGGGGCGCGGAGGGCCCCGTAGGCGGCCAGCGGCGTGAGGGCCGACAGGGTCGCGTTGACCGCGATCGGGGCGGGGTAGCCCCCCGCGAACTCGACGCCCAGGAGCTCGAACAGGGCGTGGGCGGCGCAGCCGTAGGCCGTCATGGTCAGGTTGATCTGCAGGTCGCCGGCGCCGCGGTAGGCAGCGTCAGGCGCACGGCGAGCGAGACCGCAAACAGCGGAGCCAACGCCGGCGGGGCGGTCGGCCACCAGAGGGGCCCGGCGTTCTCGGCGACTGGCGGCGCGCGCGATCCGACCACACCCGCGACGACGGGGCGCGCCGAAGCCTCGGCGCGCCCGCGTCACGACACGAATCAGAGGTCCGTGCAGAGCGGCTCGACGCTGACGAAGCCCGCCGAGCTCGTCACCGAGGCCGAGCCGGTCGCGACGAAGGCGTCGTGGCCGTAGCTGACTGGGACGAAGTCGCCGTTCGACCAGAGGCCGGCGTTGACGGCCTTGGTCTGGAGGGCGTCGTCGGCGACGTCGGCGCCCCAGGCGACGTAGGCGATCAGGTCCGCGGTCTCCGGGTCGGCGCCGTCGTAGATGGCGAGCTCGCCGATGCGGCCCAGGTTGATCGGCGCCGTGTAGCTCTGGGTCGCGCCGCTCGCGACCGACCCCGCGCCCTCGAGCATGGCGCAGTGCGCGCCGGAGCAGACGAGCCAAGCGGTCGGCGTCACGGTCCCGCCGGAGACGTTCCGGATCTCGATGCGGTCGCTGTCGGACGCCATGAAGCGGATCTGCTCGATGGCGATCGGCGCGCCGGAGGACACCGGGATCGAGCCCGGGGTCGCCGGGCAGCCGCCGGCGTTGCACCAGTAGGTCCCGGTCAGGCACTTGCCGCTCTCGCCCGCGGCGTCGAGGACGCCGATGTCGAGCGGGTGGATCGCCGCGGTGTAGACCGTCAGCTCGTCGACCATGCCGTGGAGACCGGCGCCGACGACCATCGGGGCGAGGGGCGCGACCTCCTCGAGGCCGGCGGCGCTGGCCGAGCCGTCCTGCACGCCGTCGACGTAGCCGTAGACCATGCCGTCGTAGCGGTCGAGGACCATCGCCACGTGGTGCCAGTCGCCGTCGCGGACCGAAGACGAGCCGATGAAGACCACGCTGGTCCCGGCGCCGTCCTCGATGGCGTACTCGATCTCGCCGTCGTCGGCGCCGCCGAGGAGCGTCAGGCTCCAGCGCTCGCGCGCCGCCGGGCTGGCGTCGTAGTCGTCGCGGCCGACGAGCAGCTCGTCGCCCTCGCTCCCCTCGACCGTCTTGACCCACAGCTCGACGCCGAAGGAGCCGGAGCCAGGGTTGAGGTCGTCGGCCGACACCGAGGTCATGGCCGCGTCGTCGCCGCCGGCGAAGCTCAGCGCGCCGTCCACGAGGCCGCGGTCGACCGTCGCGCTCGCCACGAGCTCGAGCGGCGCGCCGCCGATCTCGTCGGCGCCGTCGACGTCACCCGGCCACCAGCCCGCCGCGCCCTGGGGCACCAGCGCGCAGTCGGTCGCCGACGAGGCCCGGAGGTCGTGGCAGGCGTCGCCGCCGCACGGGTTGGGGGCGCACTCGCTGTCGTCGTCGCTGCAGGTCGTCCCGCCGAAGCCGCTGCCGCAGTCGCAGGTGAAGCCGTCGGGGGTGGCGTCGCCGGTGCAGGTCCCGCCGTTGACGCAGGGGTTGCTCGAGCAGGCGTTGGAGGTGCAGCTCGCGCCCGAGCCGGTGAAGCCGGCGTTGCAGCTGCACGAGTAGCTCCCCGGGCTGTTCGAGCACGCGGCGTTGCGGTCGCAGGTGTTGCTCGCGGTGGCGCACTCGTCGTCGTCGACGCAGAGGCGCCCGTCGCCGCTGTAGCCGGGCTTGCAGGTGCAGGTGTAGCCGCCGTTGGTGTTGGCGCAGTTCGCGTCGGCCGCGCACAGCGCGTCGCCGTTACCGCACTCGTTGATGTCGGTGCAGCTGTGGCCGTCGCCCTCCCAGCCGGTGTCGCAGGTGCAGGCGAAGCCGCCGACGAGGTCGGCGCAGGACGCGTGCGCCCCGCAGTCGTGGGTCCCGGACAGGCACTCGTTGACGTTGATGCACGAGAGCCCCGTCCCGGCGAAGCCCGGGTTGCAGACGCAGGTCGCGCCGCCCGAGGCCCCGGAGCAGGTGGCGTTGCCGTCGCAGCTCGGGTTGCAGACCGGGATCTCACAGTCGTCGCCAGTGTGACCCGTCACGCCGCAGTCGCAGTGGTAGCCGCTGGGCAGCTCGGCGCAGGTCCCGCCGTACTGGCACGGGTTGACGGTGCAGCCGCCGGCGCAGGAGATGGCGCAGCCGGCGAGGTCCACCGTGGTCCCGCCAGCGGTCCCCGAGCAGCGATCGTAGCGGTTCCAGACCCCGTCGCCGTCGCGGTCGGCGTGGGCCGTCAGGTTCATGAGCAGGCCGCCCGCGGTGGAGTTGCTGGGCTGCTTGACCGCGAAGCTGACGACGTTCGAGCCGCTGCGGAAGCCGCTGCTCAGGGTGAAGCTGATCTGGTTGTCCGGCCCGCTCGGCGAGAGGTTCACGCTCTGCGAGGTACCGTTGACGTAGACCGCGGCGAGGGTGCCGTCGACGAAGCCGCGCGCGTCGATGCGGAAGGACGCGACGTCCTGCTGCGCGAGCGTGAACGAGCGCTCGAAGTAGACGTTGGAGGTCGTCCCCCAGCCAGTGCACGCCTTGCCCGACATCGCCAGCCACCCGGCCTTGTTCCAGCGCTGGACCGTGGAGGTGCGGCACGAATGGGCGTTGACGTCCGCCGCGGCCGAGGCCGACTGGAGCGTCGTGCCGGTCTTCCACTCGGGGTCGGAGCCGCCCTCGGCGATGACGTCGCCGTTCGCGTCGACGCCGCTCGACAGGTTCGGGACCGCGGGCGACGTCCCGATGGAGGCCGCCGGGTTGCAGACCGGCTTCTGAGCGCTGCAGCCGCTGTCGGTGCCGGCGCCCGGGGCGTCGTCGAAGCAGAGGCCGCACTGGATCATGCAGCCGCGCTCGCCGATGAGCTCGCCGGAGCGGGTGCTCGGGCAGGCGTCGATGGCGTCGATGACGGTGTCACCGTCGCTGTCCGCGGCGCCCCAGCCGTTGACGATGAGCGCCGCCGGGTTGTCCGCCTCGGCGGTCTTGCGCACCGCGAAGGTGATCGTGTTCGTCCCGGCGACCCAGTTGGCGCTGTTGGCGATGGTGAAGTCGATCGACTTCGTCATGTCGTAGGCCGGCCCGCGCACGCCGAGGGGCTGGCCGTTGAGGTAGACCTCGACCACCTGGCTCGAGCTGAAGGCCGAGAACGACGCCTCGAAGGTCGCGAGCTGCGAGGCGCCCAGCGTGATCTCGCGGTGGTAGAAGACGACGCTGCCGCTCGGCGGCTCGGCCGGCGGGGAGCACGTCGAGGCGATGACGTCGAAGTCCTGCCCGTCGGTGAAGCCGTCGCAGTCGTTGTCCTTGCCGTCGCAGATCTCGTCGGCGCCGGGGTAGACGGCGTTGTCGCTCGGCTTGCAGTCGCAGGCGTCGGGGTAGCCGTCGTTGTCGCTGTCCTTCTCCTCGAGGGAGAAGTGGAGCGTGTAGTTCTGGAGCGTCCCGGCGTTGGCGCCGTTGTAGCCGGTGTTGTCGACCGCGCGGAGCTGCCAGGTCCCGGTGGGCGCCGAGCCGTCGACGCAGCCCGAGAGCGAGGTCCCGTCGTCGGGCTGGTAGCTGCCGTTGTACGGGCTCGAGCCGCTCGAGATGGCGGTCGGGGCCTCGTCGTCGAGGCGCGTGTTCTGGAAGTTCGAGTTGCCGCGGCGGCTGATGAGCGGGAACCACTTCGCGCCGACCGGGGAGTAGAGCTCGACCGACAGATCGCTCGTGCTGCCGTGGGAGATGTTGAGCGTGACGTCGAGGTCGAGGACCGGGCGGTTGTCGTTGACCGCGGGCGCCGAGCAGGCGGCGTAGCGCGTCGGGTAGCGGCCCGTATCCGTGCAGGTGTAGGTGTTGTTGCCGGTGCCGGCGAAGGTGTTGTCGCCGCCGTCGGGGCAGTAGCGGTTGCTGATGGTCGTGTTGCAGGTCGCCGCGACGTTGACGTCGGCCTCGTCGGTGAAGCCGTCGCCGTCGTTGTCGGCGCCGTCGCAGACCTCGGCGGTCGAGGGGTCGTTCTCGATGCAGCCGATGCCCGGCTGGCCGATCCAGTTCGCGCCGGTCAGCGGCCGCGCGTTCCAGTCGCGGTAGCAGCTGTCGACGACCAGGGCCGCCGACTTCTGGCCGTTCAGGCTCTGCGAGATCTTCCAGTAGGTGTCGTTGGCGTTGCGCGCCAGGACGTTGCCGCTGGCGTCGGTCCCGCTGTTCATGACGAAGGGCGCGGGCAGGTTGGCGATCGGGTCGTCGCAGTCGCGGGCGCAGGCCCCGGCGCCGAGGGGACAGATCCAGTTCGCCTCGCGCTGACAGGCGTTGCTGCAGCCGTCACCGCCGCTCGTCCCGCCGTCGTCGCAGGTCTCGTCGCCGAGGACGAGGCCGTCGCCGCAGATCGGCTCGGTGCAGGTCACCGCGGTCCAGCCGGTGTCGCAGCCGTCGCAGCTCTGGGCCACGCCGGTCGCCTTGTCGCAGGTCACCGGGCCCGCGCAGTTCTCGGGCGACTCGCAGCCGTTCTCGCACACTCGGCCCCAGCGGCCGATGACGCAGCCGTCGTTACAGGCCGAGGCGGCGCCGGTGGTCTTGTCGCACTCGATCACCCCGAGGCAGCTCTCGTCCTCGCAGGTGTTGGTGCAGTTCGGGCCCCAGAAGCCAGGCTCGCAGGCGGTGCAGCTCGTCGGCTCGCCGGTCGCCGGGTCGCACCCGACGGTCCCGACGCAGTGGCCCTGCTTGCACTCGCGGTCACAGCCGAGCCCCCAGTAGCCGTCCTCGCAGCCGGTGCAGCTCGCGGTCATCCCGCTCGTCTGGTTGCAGCGCACGGTCCCGGAGCAGTCCCCCTGGGCGCACACGTCGAGGCAGGTCTGGCCCCAGTAGCCGGGGTCGCAGGCCGGGCAGCTCGTCGCCACGCCGCTCACCTGGTCGCAGGTGACGGTCCCCTCGCAGTTGCCCTGGGCGCACTCCTGCTCGCAGGTCGGGCCCCAGAAGCCGGGGTTGCACGCGCCGCAGCTCTGCGGGGTGCCGGCGTCCTTGTAGCAGGTGACGGTCCCCACGCACTCGCCCTGGGAGCAGCTGCGCTTGCAGGTCGTCCCCCACCAGCCGTCGTTACAGGCGCTGCAGCTGGTCGCGATGCCCGAGCCCTGCTCGCAGGTGACGGTGCCGATGCACTCGCCCTGCGGGCAGGTGTCCTCGCAGGTCGGGCCCCAGTAGCCGGGCTCGCACTGCACACACGCGGTCGCCTCGCCGGTCCCCTGGTCGCACTGCACGTCGCCGACGCAGTTCCCCTGGGGGCAGGCCTGGTCACAGCTCGGTCCCCAGACGCCGGCGTCGCAGGAGGAGCAGCTGATCGAGGCCCCGGTCAGCTGGTCGCAGTGGACGACGCCCGTGCACGAGCCCTGGGTGCAGACCTGATCGCAGACCTGGCCCCAGATGCCGGCCTGGCAGCCCGTGCAGCTGACCGTCGCGCCGGTGTCGTGGTCGCAGGTGACGACGCCGGTGCAGTCACCCTGAATGCACGCGTTCTGGCAGTAGCTCCCCCAGCGGCCGGGCTCGCACTCGGTGCAGCTCACCGGCGCGCCGTCGATCTGGTCGCAGGTCGCGTCCCCGATGCAGCCGTCGATGTTGCACGCGTTCTCGCAGGCCTGGCCCCAGAAGCCGGGCACGCACTGGGTGCAGCCGACGGGGTCGCCGGTACCCTTGTCGCAGGTCGCGGAGCCGGCGCAGCTCTGGATGGAGCAGCTGAACTCGCACGCCTCGCCCCAGTTGCCGGCCTTGCACTGGGTGCAGGACAGCGGGGTCCCGCCGTCCTGGTCGCAGGTCACGACGCCGAGGCAGGTCGTCGACGTGCAGGACTTGTCGCAGATCGCGCCCCACTTGCCGGGGGCGCACTCGCTGCACGAGACGGCGGCGCCGTCGGTCTGGTTGCAGCGCGCGTCACCCACGCAGTTGGGGATGACACAGGCGTCCTGGCAGGTCGGGCCGGCCCAGCCGATGTCGCACTCGCTGCAGGACAGCGGCACGCCGGTGTTCTGGTTGCAGGTCGCCGTCCCGGCGCAGTTCTCGAGGGTGCACTCGTTCTGGCAGGTCACGCCGTACCAGCCCGCCGCGCAGCCGCCGCACGAGAGCGGCTCGCCCGTGCTCTTGGAGCAGGTCAGCGAGCCGACGCAGTTGGCGGGCGCGATGCACGCCGCCGAGCAGGTCCCGCCCCACCAGCCCTGCTTGCAGGCCGCGCAGTTGACGGTCGTGCCGGTGGCCTGCGCGCAGGTGATCTCGCCGTTGCAGTGGTTGGCCACGCACGGGGTCGTGCAGTCGTCACCCCAGAGCCCGGCGTTGCAGCCGCCGGGGCAGAGGCGCCCGCTGCCCGGGTCCTCCTGGTCGCAGATCACCGAGCCGAGGCACTCGCCCTGGGAGCACTGCGAGGTGCAGTCGGCCCCGGTCCAGCCCGGCAGGCACCGGTCGCAGGAGACGACCGCGGCGGTCTCCTGATCGCAGACGATGCCCGCGGAGGTGATCGGGTCGCAGGTGTTCGAGGTGCAGGGGAGGTCACAGGCCTCGGTGGTGAGCCCGGGCTCGCAGCCGTCGGGGCAGGTGCGGACCGAGCCGTCCTGGGCGCACACGACGTTGCCGTTGGCGCAGCCGCTGGCGTCGCAGGGCATCTCGCAGTCGTCGCCCATCCAGCCGTTCTCGCACTTGCTGCACGAGCGGCCCGTGCCCTCGATGCGGTCGCAGCTCACGCCGCCGATGCAGTTGCCCTGCTCGCAGGTCTCGGCGCACCCGAGGCCCCACTTGCCGTCGGTGCACGGGACGCAGGAGACGCCGTTGCCCTGCAGGCCCGGGTGGCAGGTGCAGTCGTAGCCGCCGTCGGTGTTGGTGCAGTCCGCGTCGTCGTTGCAGTCGTCGACCTCGGTCGCGCACTCGTCGATGTCTTCCTCGCAGGCGAGCCCGTAGTAGCCGCTCTTGCACTCGTCGCACAGGCGGTTGGACCCGTCGGCCGCGCAGGTGATCTCGCCCTTGACGCAGTTGCCGACCTCGCACTCCTCGGCGCAGTCCGGGCCGTAGTACCCGTCGGCGCAGGTGCAGACGACGCCCTGGTCCTCGCCCGGGGTGCAGGTGCCGTCGTTGAGGCAGGGGTTGGGGTCACAGAGGTCGACCCGCTCCTCGCAGGTGATGCCGGTCCAGCCGTCCGTGCAGTCGCACGCGAAGCTGTTGATCTGGTCGGTGCAGGTCGAGCCGTTGGCGCAGGGGTTCGGGTCGCAGTCGTTGATCTCGGCGCAGTCGCCCGTCTCGTCGGGGGCGTAGCCGAGGTCGCAGGTGCAGGTGGAGTTGTCGTCGTCACAGAAGCCGCTCGCGCAGTCCGTGTCGGCGACGCAGTCGCTGCCGAACTCGCACGGCGCGCAGACGCTGCCGCCGCAGTCGACGCCGGTCTCGTCGTGGTCCTTGACGAGGTTGTCGCAGATGGCCCCCTCGCTCTTCGACTTGCCGGAACAGCCGGAGACGGCCGAGATCCAGCCGAACAACCCGATCATGACGCTGACGGATAGGAGTCGTGACACTGTGTTCTCCCTCGGGTCCGGCCGTGCTGGTGTGCTGCTGCGGTGCTCGGGCGCGGCGAGTATGGAGCGCGAGCCTATCACACGGAGTGCTCAGAACCATGCCGAAACGCGGGCCTCCACGCAACGCGGAAGCACGAACGGCGCGTCTGAAAGGCGGCTCGGAGGGCTGAAACCGGTCGGCCGGTCAGCGCTCGCGGCGCCCGCCGCCCGACGGCGCGTACCTCAGGACCCGGACCCTCTCGGTCGTCACCAGGCCCTCGATGTCCAGCTCGTCGAGGATGTGGGTCAGCCGCTCCGCGCGCTCGGCGGTGTCGACGACCTCGATGACGACGGGCAGATCCTCGGACATACGCAGGATGTGCGCCGTGTGGAGGACGCTCCGCGCGCCGAAGCCCGCGACGCCGTGGAAGACCGTCGCGCCGGCGAAGCCCTCCTTGCGCAGGCGCTCGACGAGCGCGATCGACAGCGGCTGGTGTCGCCAGCGGTCGCTCTCGCCGATGAAGATCCGGACCAGGACCTGCTCGCCGTCCAACACGCGCATCGCTCGGGCTCCTCGGGCGCCGCGGCGGCCTCCGCTCCATCCGGTGAGGGAGCCGGCGCGCTACCCCGTCACACCGCGCCGACGAGCCACCGCCCGACCGCGAAGCCGAGGAAGCTCGCCGCGAGGCACACCGTGATGGTAACGCCGATGTTCAGCGCCGCCGAGCCCCAGGCGCCCTGCTGCATCAGGCCCAGGGTCTCGTAGCTGAAGGTCGAGTAGGTCGTGAAGCCGCCCATCGCGCCGGTCGTGACGGCCATCCGCACCGTCGGCGACATCAGCTCGGTCTGGAGCCCGACCACCATCAGGACCCCGAGCAGAAACGACCCGATCAGGTTCACCGACAGCGTCCCGTACGGGAAGGCCGGCCCCAGCGCGCGCTGCACCCACCCGGCCAGGAGATACCGGGCCCCGGTGCCGACGGCGCCCCCGAGGCTGATCCACAGCAGTCGTGACATCGCGTCTCCCATGATCAGGGAGCGAGATAGTACAGCCACCCCGCGTCGTCACCGAAGATGACGCCTCCGGGGACCAGCGCCGCCTGCGAGTCGACGTCGTTGCCGGCGGTGAAGCGCCAGCGCTGCGAGCCGTTCGGGTTGATGGCGTAGAAGTAGCCATTGTCGTCGCCGGCGTAGACCACGCCGTTGGCGTCGATGATGGGTGTGGCGTTGCGCGAGCCGTCCTTGCTCGTCGAGAAGGTCCACTGGTGACCGAGGTCGGCGCCGCGGAACATGCGCACGCCGCTGTTGCTGTTGGCGTTGGTCATGACGTGGTCGGTCCCGTCGGCCGCCCGCCACACCGACACGTGGGCGTCGAGATCGCCGCCGGCGTTGGCGCTGTGGGTGTCGTCGCCATACGGGCCGTAGTCGACCACGCGGTGCACGTAGTTGCCGAAGGACTGGTAGATCACGCCGTCCTCGCTGATGGCGACCGACGCGTCGACGTCGCGGTTGGGGACGATGAAGGTCCAGGCGACCACCCCGCTGGGCTCGACCGCGAAGAGCGCGTGGTTCGAGCAGCCGAAGTAGATCCGGCCGGTGGTCGGGCTCATGCCGACGTGGGCCGGGACGTACTGGAGGTTCGGGACGGCGATGGACCACAGGACGTTGCCGCCCGGGTCGACGGCGTAGGCGAAAGAGTAGCCGACGGTGAAGATGGTCCCGTCGTCGCCGACCAGCGGAGAGCCGGTGATGTCCTCGTTGGTCGCGCCGGGGAAGACCGTGTGCCAGAGCTGCTCGCCGCCGGGGCCGAAGAGCGCCAGGCCGTTACCGACCGGGACGACGATCGTCCCGCCCTCGCGCAGGGTGGGGCTGGCGCCGCCGCTCATCGACGCGGGCATCGTCGTCTCCCAGATCGACGTGCCGTCGCTGGGGCGGAGCTTGTAGAGTTTGTTCTGCACGGCGACGATCACGTCACCGTTCAGGTCGACCGTCGCCGAGGTCGTGAGCTCGGCGCTGGTCGTCATGCGGCGCTTCCACCGCTGGTGGTTGTTCGCCGGCCCGGCGAGGGTCTTGGCGTGGCCGCTCCGGCGGGCGTCGTACTTGGCGGTCGGCCAGCCGCCGACCTGCATCCCGCAGCCCTCGTCCCAGAGCCCGTCGCAGTCGTCGTCGAGGGCGTTGCAGACCTCGGTCTCGCCGGGGTTGACGATGGCCAGCTGGTCGTCGCAGTCGCCGCCGTCCGTCGCGGTGAAGTCACCGGTCGGCCCGCAGAGGCACGTCCGGGTCAGGGTCGCGCCGTACTCGTCGTCGTCGATGTCCTCGTAGAGGTCGACGCACCCCTCGGCGTTGGCCTCGTCGGTGTATCCGTCGCAGTCCTCGTCCTTGCCGTCGCCGCCGCACAGCTCGGGCAGGGCCGGGCTCTTCGCCGGGTCGTCGTCGTCGCAGTCGACCGCCTGGGTCGCCCGCCAGAGCCCGTCCTCGCCGCACAGACAGCGCCCGTCGCCGACACCCCAGCCGTCGTCGTCGACGTCGGTGTAGAACGGCTGGCAGCCGACGGCGTCCTGCTCGTCGACGGCCTCGTCGCAGTCGTCGTCGGTGCCGTTGCAGAACTCGTCCGAGGCCGGCGAGATGAGCGGCGCCGAGTCGTTGCAGTCGCCGCCGACCTGGGTGTCGTAGCTGCCCGTCGCCTCGCACAGGCACTGGACCTCGTCGTCGTCGCCGTAGGTGTCGCCGTCGAGGTCGCGGAGCCAGATGTCGCAGCCCATCGCGCCCTCCTCGTCGACGTGGTCGTCGCAGTCGTCGTCGATGGCGTTGCAGCGCTCGGGCTCCCCGGGGCTGATGAGAGGCGCCGCGTCGTCGCAGTCGCCGGGGTTCAGCGCGCGGTAGGCGCCGTCGGGGAAGCACAGGCAGCGGTAGGCCCCGTCGACCCCGAAGCCGTCGCCGTCGTCGTCGAGCCAGTGGAGCTCGCAGCCGAAGGCGTCGCGCTCGTCGGCCGCGCCGTCGCAGTCGTCGTCGACGCCGTTGCAGACCTCGGAGACGCCTGGGTTGGCGTCGGCCCGCGAGTCGTCGCAGTCGCCGGAGGTCGTCGCGGTGTAGAAGCCCGAGGGGCTGCAGAGGCAGCGCGAGTCGTCGGCGTCGCCCCAGGTGTCGCCGTCCTCGTCGCGATAGAACGTCACGCACCCGGCGGTCCCAGGGTCGTCGACGATCCCGCTGCAGTCGTCGTCCTTGCCGTTACAGACCTCGAGGGCGGGCGGCTTGATGGCGGGGTCGGCGTCGTTGCAGTCGCCGGGGGTGATGGTCGTGAACGGCAGGGTCGGGACGCACAGGCACAGCTCGTCGCCCTCGACGCCGAAGCCGTCCTGGTCCGAGTCGCGCAGGTAGGGGTCGCAGCCGAGGCTCCCCGGCGGATCCGGCGCGCCGTCGCAGTCGTCGTCGATGGTGTTGCAGAGCTCGGCCGCTCCGGGGTGGATGTCCTCGTTCGTCTCGTCGCAGTCGCCGCCGACGGGCGCCGTCCAAGGGGCCTCCGGCGCGCACAGGCAGCGCTGGTCCCCGAAGACCCCCACGCCGTCCTCGTCGGCGTCGGCGTAGTAGATCGTGCAGCCGGCGGCGCCCTGCTCGTCGGTCTCGCCGTCGCAGTCGTCGTCGACGCCGCCGTTGCAGATCTCGCCCGCGAAGGGGTGGGTCGTCTCGACCGTGTCGTCACAGTCGCCGGCGTTGGTCGCCCGGTAGAGCCCGTCGGGTCCGCACAGGCACAGGCTGTCCTCGGGCAGGCCCCAGTTGTCGCCGTCCTCGTCGTAGTAGAAGGGCGTACACGTCGCCTCGACCCCCTCGTCGGTCTCTTCGTCGCAGTCGTCGTCCTTGCCGTTGCACACCTCGGTGGCGCCGGGGTGGATGAAGGGGCTCGTGTCGTCGCAGTCGTCGGGGTTGTCGGCCACATACGGGATCGTCGGCGAGCAGAGGCACGCCGTGTCGCCCTCGACGCCGTAGCTGTCGAGGTCCGTGTCGAGCCACCAGTCCTCGCAGCCGACGGCGCCCTCCTCGTCGAAGACGCCGTCACAGTCGTCGTCCTTGCCGTTGCACTCCTCGACGGCGTTCGGGTGGATGGCCGGCACCGCGTCGTTGCAGTCGCCGCCGTCGGGGGTGTCCCACGGGGCGCTCGGCTCGCAGAGGCAGCGCACGTCACCGGTCAGCCCGTAGTCGTCGCCGTCGCTGTCGCGGTAGTAGGGCGTGCAGTTCAGGGCGTCCTGCTCGTCGACCTGGCCGTCGCAGTCGTCGTCGACCTCGTTACAGGCCTCGACCTCGCCCGGGTTCCGGTCGCGGTCGTCGTCGTCGCAGTCGCCGCTGCGGTCGACCGGGTAGGCCGCGCTGGGCCCGCACAGGCACGAGAACCGCGACGGGTCGCCCCAGGTGTCGGCGTCGGCGTCGGCGAAGTGCAGGACACAGTTCCCGGCGCCCTCCTCGTCGGTGAGGCTGTCGCAGTCGTCGTCCTCGCCGTTACAGACCTCGGCGGCGCCGGGGTTGATCGACGTCGCGTTGTCGTCGCAGTCGGTCGGGGTCTTCGAGGTGTAGCCGGTCTCCGGATCGGCGGCGCACAGGCAGAGCCCGCCCTCGATGGCGCCGAAGGAGTCCTCGTCGAGATCGGGGTAGAAGGCCGAGCAGCCGGCGGCGCCGGGGTCGTCGACGACCTCGTCGCAGTCGTTGTCGAGCCCGTCACAGACCTCGGGCGCGGTGGGGCGGACGTTGGCGCGCTCGTCGTCGCAGTCGCCGCCGCGGATCGCCGTCCACTCGCCCTCGGGGACGCACAGGCAGCGGGGCTCGCCGGTGCCGAAGGAGTCCTCATCGTGGTCGAGCCAGCGCGGGGTGCAGCCCACCCCGTCCTCGCCGTCGACGCTGCCGTCGCAGTCGTTGTCGACGCCGTCGTCGCAGACCTCGACCGCCGGCTCCCGGGCGTCGCAGCGCGGGCCGTCGGCGCCGTCGCAGACGTACTCGCCGACGCAGGTCCCGAGGCTCGTCGTGAGCGAGCAGGGCTCGGGGACGTAGTCCTCGTCGGTGTCGCCGTCGCAGTCGTCGTCGGCGCCGTCGCAGGTCGTGTCGGCGGCGGGGGCCGGGGCGTTGCAGGCGGTCAGGCCCTCGAGGGCGCAGTAGCGCGTCCCGAGGCAGCGGCCGAGGTCGTTCTGGGCCGCGCAGGTGGTGGTCGCGCCGCTGGCGACCGCCGCCGGCGAGCACTCGCACACCCCGGAGAGCGGGACGCACTGGGGCGTGAGCTCACCGTCGACGTCGGCCTGGCTGGCGCACAGATAACCGGGCGGGCAGCTCGCGCCGGCGCAGTCGCCACCGCAGAAGGCGCCGTCGTTGCCATTCGGCCCGCGCGGGACGCAGCGCTGGGTGTCGTCGCCCTCGGTCCGGCAGTCGGCGTTCGTCTCGCACGGCCGGCACAGGGTCGGGTAGCTCGGGACGCAGATGAAGACGACGTCTGGGAACTGCGCGAGGTCCTGCCGGCAGGACCAGCCCTCGGCGCAGGTGCCCTCGCAGGTCCGGGTGCAGACCTTCCGGTCGTAGCCCTCGATGCAGTAGTTGCTGGTGCAGTCGGCGTTGTCGACGCAGCCCCAGCCGAAGCCGCCGGGCTGCGGCCCGGAGGTGTCGACGTCGCTGCCGTCCGCGTCGCTGGCGTCGGGGTCCGCCGTCGTGTCCGCGTCGAGCTCGGCGCTGGTGTCGGCGTCGACCGACCCGGCGGTGTCCTCGACGACAGATGTGTCATCGTCGACGACGTCCCGGTCGCTGCGGTCGGTGGCGTTGTCGTGGCAGCCGGTGAGCGCGAGGAGCGACGCGGCCGTCAGCGTGGCGGTGAGGTGGCGGCGAGTGATCATGCTCAGTTCCCCACCCGGTAGAAGGTCCCGCTGGCGTCGCCGAAGATGACGAAGCCGTCGCCGATGGCCGCCGCGCCGTCGATGTTCTCGGCGTCGGCCCGGTAGGTCCAGCGGTTCGCCCCGTCGCTGAAGCGCTTGGCGTAGAAGAGCGCCCCCTGCCCGTCGGTCCGGTTCGAGCCGACGTAGATGTCGCCGTCGCGGTCGAAGACCGGGGTCGCGCTGGGGCCGGTGCGCTTGGGCAGCGCCACGCTCCACTGCTGGTTGAGGCTCGCGTTCAGGCGCCGGAGCCCGTTGCTGCCGGCCGGGCTGACCAGGGCGAACTCGGCGGGGTTGCAGCACTGCCAGCCGTCGCTGTAGAGCGCCGCGTTCACGTACATCTCGGCGGTGGCGAACGTATCGACCTGGATCGCCTGGGTCTGCCCGTCGGCGAGCAGGTAGAGGGTGTTTCCGGCCGGGACGAGGATGCGCGCGACCTCGGTCAGGGTGACCGACGCCCGGGGGGGCTTGCCGCTGACCGACCAGGTCCAGTTGACGGCGCCGCCCGGGGTCATCGCGTAGACGCGGTCGTGGGTGGCGAAGTAGAGCCGCCCGTCGGCGCCGAAGGCCGGGTCCGACGGGTGGTCGGCGGTGTTGACGATCGCGGTCTCCCAGACCACGCCGCCGGCGGCGTCGAGGCGCCGGGCGTGGGTGTTGGAGATGACGTAGACGTCGCCAATGGGGTCGACGAGGGGGTTACCGACGACGCGGTCGCCGGCCGCGCCGCCGAAGTCGTGGGTCCAGAGGATCTCGCCCCAGCGGTCGATCATGACGATCTGGTTGCCCGACGGCGCGACCAGGGTCCCGCCGACCCGGACCGATGGGCTGGCGCGCGAGAACGCCGTCGCGGGGAGCGCGCGGCTCCAGATCGTCCCGCCGTCGCTGGCGCGGAGCTTGTAGACGGTGTCGCCGAGCAGGACGATGACGTCGCCGGCCTCGTCGATGAGGGGCGAGCTCTCGAAGGGGACGCTGCCGAGCTGGCGCTTCCACTTCAGCGTGGCGCTCGTCGGGCCCTGGAGCGGCAGGGTGTGGCCGGTGCGGCGGGCGTTCTGCATGAAGGTCGGCCAGCCGACGGTCGGCAGGCCGCAGCCCTCGTCGACCACGCCGTCGCAGTCGTTGTCGAGGGAGTCGCAGATCTCGAGCGAGGTCGGGTGGACGGGCGCCTTGTCGTCGTCGCAGTCGCCGCCGCGGATCGCGGTGTAGTCGTCGATGGGCAGGCAGAGGCAGAGGTCCGAGCCGTCGACGCCCCAGGTGTCGTCGTCGGCGTCGACCCAGAGCGACTGGCAGCCCGCCGAGCCGGCCTCGTCCGCGCCCCCCTCGCAGTTGTTGTCGACGCCGTCACAGACCTCGACCTGGGACGGCGAGCGGCGGGCGTTGCCGTCGTCGCAGTCCGGCCCCTGGGTGGCCGAGTAGGCGCCCTGGGGCGAGCACAGGCACTGGGTCTGGCCCGGGAGGCCCCAGCCGTCGCCGTCGGCGTCGAGCTGGTAGTGGACGCAGCCGCTGGCGTTGGCCTCGTCGACGAAGCCGTCGCAGTCGTTGTCGGTCGCGTCGCCGCAGACCTCGGCCTGGTCGGGGGCGATCTCCGGCGCGCCGTCATCGCAGTCGCCGGCGCTGACCGCGTCCCAGGGCTCCTCGTCGTCGCAGACGCAGGCCGACACGCCGTCGGCGCCGAAGCTGTCGCGGTCGACGTCGAGCCAGCGGACGACGCAGCCGACGGCGCCGTGCTCGTCGGTCAGGCCGTCGCAGTCGTCGTCCTCGCCGTTACAGACCTCGATCTCGCCGGGGTTCACGTCGATGGCGTCGTCGTCGCAGTCGCCCGGCGTCACGGCGCGATAGACGGCCCCGGCCGTGCACAGGCATGCCGAGTCGCCGGCGACCCCGAAGCCGTCGCCGTCGGCGTCGGCGAGGAAGCTCTGGCAGCCGGCGGCGCCGGGCTCGTCGATGGCGTGGTCGCAGTCGTCGTCGATGGCATTGCAGCGCTCGGGGGCGTCGGGGTTGACGGTGCCGAGCAGGTCGTTGCAGTCGCCGCCGTGGGACGCGGTCAGCGTCCCGAGGGGCGCGCACAGACACCGCGTGTCGCCGTCGAGGCCGTGGCCGTCGCCGTCGGTGTCGCGCCAATAGTCGACGCAGCCCTCGATCCCCGGGTCGTCGGCGACGCCGTTGCAGTCGTTGTCGAGGCCGTCGCAGACCTCGGGCTGGAGCGGGTGGATATCGCCCTCGATGTCGTCGCAGTCACCGCCGCGGGTGGCGGAGTAGACGCCGGTGGGGCCGCACAGGCACTGGGTGTCGCTCGCCACGCCCCAGGTGTCGCCGTCGGTGTCGCGCAGGAAAGGCCCGCAGCCGGTGGCGCCGGCCTCGTCGGTCTTGCCGTCGCAGTCGTCGTCGACGGTGTTGCACGCCTCGACGGCGCCCGGGCGGACGTCGGCGTCGCCGTCGTCGCAGTCGCCGGGCGCGAGGGCCGTGTACTTGGCGTCCACGTCGGGCTCGCACAGGCAGCGGCTGTCGTCGGGGGCGCCGGCGAGGTCGCCGTCGCCGTCCCTGAAGTAGATCGTGCAGCCGAGGGCGCCCTCCTCGTCGGTGAGCCCGTCGCAGTCGTCGTCGACGCCGTCGTTACAGAGCTCGTCGGCGAAGGGGTAGATGTCGGTCCGGGTGTCGTCGCAGTCGCCCGGGCGGGTCGAGGTGTACTCGCCGTCCGGGGCGCACAGGCACGCGCTCTCGGCGGTGTCGCCCCAGCCGTCGTGGTCGCCGTCCTTGTAGAAGGGCGAGCACTGCCCGGTCACGCCTTCGTCGACGTCGGTGTCGCAGTCGTCGTCGAGGCCGTTGCAGACCTCTTCGCTGCCGGGGAAGACGAAGGGGTTGGCGTCGTCGCAGTCGTCGGTCGACTCGGCGGTGAAGGGCAGGGTCGCGCCGCACAGACACTGGGCCTCCGGGATCCCGAAGCCGTCGCGGTCCCGGTCGGCGTGCCACGGGGCGCAGCCGATGGCGTCCACCTCGTCGACGATGTCGTCGCAGTCGTTGTCGACGCCGTCGCAGCTCTCGACCGCGTCGGGGTTGGAGGCGGCCTCGCCGTCATCGCAGTCGCCGGCGACCTCGGCGGTGTAGCCGGCCTCGGGATCCGGCGCGCACAGGCACAGGACGTCGCCGTTGAGGCCGTAGTCGTCTTCGTCGGCGTCCCGGTACCACGGGTCGCAGCCGAGCGCCCCCGGCTCGTCGACGAGGCCGTCGCAGTCGTTGTCGACTCCGTCGCAGCTCTCGATGGCGCCCGGGTGCTGGCCGACGCCGGTCACCGGGGTGTCGTCGCAGTCGCCGCCCTCGGACGAGGTGAAGGGCGCCGCGGCGGCGCAGAGGCAGCGGAAGCTCTGCGGGTCGCCGTAGGTGTCGCCGTCGGCGTCGGCGAAGTAGAGGTCGCAGCCGGCGGCGCCCTCCTCGTCGGTGAAGCCGTCGCAGTCGTCGTCCTCGCCGTTACAGGCCTCGCTGGCGGCGGGGTTCACGGCGTCGGTGGAGTCGTCGCAGTCCTGGCCGTTGCGGCTGGTGTAGGGGTCGGCGGGCGCGCACAGACAGGCCGAGTCGTCGGCGGCGCCGAAGCCGTCCTCGTCGCCGTCGGCGTGGAAGTCGACGCAGCCCGTGGCGCCGGCCTCGTCGGTGAGGCCGTCGCAGTCGTCGTCGGCGCCGTCGCAGCGCTCGTCGGCGCCCGGGAAGATCTTCTTGGCCTCGTCGTCGCAGTCGTCGCCCGCGAGGGCCGAGAAGAAGCCGTCGGGCCCGCACAGGCAGCGTGGCTCGCCTACGCCGACCCCGTCGCCGTCGCCGTCGTACCAGGTCGGCAGGCAGTCGTCGGCGTCCTCCTCGTCGGTGAAGCCGTCGCAGTCGTCGTCGCCGCCGCCGCAGGCCTCGGCGGCGGGGACGCGGGCGTCGCAGCGCTGGCCGTCCGGGTCGCAGGCCGTGACGCCGGGGCAGCTGCCGAAGTCGTTCTCGTTGGCGCAGGGCTCGGGGACGAAGGCCTCGTCGGTGTGGCCGTCGCAGTTGTCGTCGGCGCCGTTGCAGAGGTCGACCTCGGGCTCGCGGGCGTCGCAGTCCGTCAGGCCCGCGGGCTCGCAGGCGCGGGTCCCGGTGCAGCGGCCGAAGCTGTTCGAGGCGCTGCAGGTCGTCGAGGCGGCGTCGGCGATGGCGCTGCCGGAGCAGTCGCAGACGCCGGAGGCCGCGACGCACTGCTTGGTCGGGTCGCCGGCGATGTCGAGGACGGCGGCGCAGAGGTAGTCGGGCGGGCACTCGCTGTCGACGGTGCAGAGGCCGCCGCAGAAGGCGCCGTCGTCGCCGACGGGGACGCAGGCGTGGGGCGTGTTGTCGTAGCTCGGGACGCAGTCGGCGTTGCTGTCGCAGGGGCGGCACAGGGTCGGCATGGGCGGCATGCAGATGAACGCCACGTCGGGCAGGACCGCGACGTTCTGGCGGCAGCCCCAGCCGTAGGGGCACTCCTCGGTGCAGGCCTTGGAGCAGACCTTGCCGTCGCGCCCGGCGATGCACCACGAGCCGTTGCAGTCGCTCTCGTCGTCGCACGGGGCGCCGAGCTCGCCGGGCCCCGGGCCAGCGTCGGTGGCGTCGGCGTCGCCCGCGGTGTCGACGGGGGCGGTGTCGACGGTGATGACGTCGGGCTCGGTGTAGGTGTCGACGCTGACGTCGACGGCGTCGGCGTCTCCGTCCCGGGGGCCGTCGAGGTTGTCGTGGCAGCCCGCGACCGCGACGGCGAGGCCCAGCGTGAGCGCGAGACGCGCGTGACGACGAGGGCGCAGCACGGGACCTCCGAGGGTGACTCACCAAGGGCAGGGGTACCCGGTGAGCGTTGATCGGACATCAGGCGCGCCGACAGATCAAGTTCCGCCACACCGAGACCTCGCCGAGGTCCACCGCGCCGTATTCTGCGGCGGCGCCCGTCGGACCGCGGACGGGCTCGGCGAAAGTGCGAGATCATGGGGTCGGACCCCGTCTTCTAATACTTTCTCGCGCGAGGGGGCGCGTGAGTGGAGCGCCGGCGGGGCGCGGGGCGGGGCGTGGGCGCGAGCGGAGCGGAGGCGGGCGCGGGCGCGGTCGCGGAGGAGGAGGCGGGCGCGGAGGAGGAGGCGGGCGCGGAGGAGGAGGCGGGCGCGGGGCGGGGCGTGGGCGCGAGCGGAGCGGAGGCGGGCGCGGGCGCGGTCGCGGAGGAGGAGGCGGTCGCGGAGGAGGAGGCGGTCGCGGGGCGGGGCGTGGGCGCGAGCGGAGCGGAGGCGGGCGCGGTCGCGGTCGCG